>Ga0208669_1000502_pt1 | contig 15588 bp, 22 predicted proteins | sample 21_taG_FD_184095 | JGI IMG/M metagenome (GOLD analysis project Ga0208669, IMG submission 184095) | Marine viral communities from the Subarctic Pacific Ocean - 21_ETSP_OMZ_AT15319 metaG (SPAdes) (version 2) | ecosystem: Environmental > Aquatic > Marine > Oceanic | place: Pacific Ocean | collected...
AATGTGGTGACTAAACTAGAAATGGTCGAACAGGAAGTAGTGGTAATGAATCGAGTTATTGTAGATCGCATTATGAGAATAATGTCGGTAGGGGGTGTCTTAATCGATCAAAGTATTATGGACATTGAAAATTATCCCATTGTACCTTTAATGAATCGTCACAACAGAAACCCTTATCCCATGAGCGATGTTCGATTTGTTAAACCGATTCAAGAATACATCAATAAGCTAACCTCTTTAATTATTGCTCACGCTTCAAGTTCTACCAACACAAAATTATTAATTCCAAGAGGATCAATGGATCGCAAACAATTGGAATCTGAATGGAGCAGAGCGGGAACAGGAGTCATTGAATACGATCCAGAATTAGGTCAACCGATTGTAGCGGGTCCGATTCCTTTACCCAATGAATTGTATAAAAATAAAGAAGATGCTAAAGGCAGTATCTATCAAATATTAGGGATTCATCCTTTATCACAAGGAGATCCTAGTGCTGCACCCTCTACATACAAAGGTACGGTTGCAGTTGATGAATATGCCCAACGTCGTATTAAATCTAAGCTAGACGATATTGACGAAATGTTGAATCAAGTCGCTCGATCTGTGGTTCAACTCATTCAGCAAACCTACACAGATGAAAAGGTGATTCGCCTTATGAAACCAGATGGTAGGACAAGTGAAGCTATGTTAAATCGCCCAGTATACGATGATTTTACTGGAGAGATCGTAGGACGGATTAACGATGTTACTATTGGTAAATACGATCTTATTGTCGTAAGTGGTTCCACGCTACCATCAAATCGTTGGGCAAGATTTGAATACTATATGCAACTCTATCAAGCTGGAATTATCGATCAAGTTGAAATCTTAGAACAAACGGAAGTTGCGGACACAGAAGGCGTCTTAGAAAGAACCGCTATTATATCTCAGCAACAGCAAACGATACAACAATTGCAAGAAGAACTCAAACGTGTACAAGGTGATTTACAAACCTCGGAAAGAGAAAGTGTTCACGATAAAAAACGTGTTGAGATTGAAAAATTTAAACGTCAGTTGGGAAGAGCCAACGATAAAACGGCAAAAGCCGTTGAATTGTTTGAGGCTCGATTAGGCGATCAACTGAAAATGGAACGGGAAACGGAAGCAGAACCTCAAACACCAGTTGCTGTCACTTAGACAAATTGGAAGGAGATAATATGGAAGAACAAGTTCAAGACATTATTGCTGAGGATACCTCAAATAACGTCTCAGTAGATCAAACTGACGGACTAGAGCCATTTGATACCAGTTTAGATACAAAAACAGGTATGTATATGGACGAACCTAAGGAAGTGGAAACACCTCCTGTAACCCCTGTTGAGAAACCTCAAGAGGAGCGTTACGAATATTGGCAAAGTAAATACGATCAGAAGGCGAGTGAGTTCAACTCAATGGAACAACGTATCAAGGAATTAGAAAATGTCGAGCCTATCGCAAGGCACATTAAAGACAATCCTTGGGTTTTAGACAATGTTGCAAAATCACTCTCTGGTGATACCCCTGTGGTTGCCGGTCAACCCGAATCGCAAGGATTACCAAAGAAACCCCAACGTCCAAATAAGCCAAGCAATTATGATCCATCTGAAGCGTACATGGATCCGGAATCGGTTAGTTTCAAGTATCGTGATTCTCTAGACACATATCGAGAGGATTTGGTGAACTACCAAGAGCAGAAGTTGAACTATCAAGAACAACAAAATGCAAGACAATACGAGATACAACAAAAGCAACAACAAGAAGCCATGCAAAAACAAGAACAACAAGCAATGGTTCGCAATTTAACAGAGCAGTATGGGTATACACCCGAAAAAGCTACGGAGTTTATGAAGTATTATTCTTCTCCCGATAGCCTCTCTCTAGACAATTTAGTTGCTTTAGACCGAATACGGAATGCTCCAAGTACCGCAGAAGTGGAGACAAGGCAAAAAGCTGAAATGATGAAGAATCGTCAACAACGGGTTGCCGTTCCCCCACCAGCAAGTGTTGGAGGTGGAGAAAATCAACCGCAGTACACAGATGAAGATTTGTTCAATTTGGCTTTAATGCAAAATAAAAGAACGGTTTAATCAAACGACCCTGAGGGGGGTCTAGGAGGGTAACAACAATGGCTAGTAACGCCAAAAATCTCACATCAAGTGGGGTATTATATACAGACAGACGAGATTTTTACATTCGTCCTAATGTAGTAAAAGAGCTTTGGACTGATGTAACACCATTTACAACAGTGATTGCTAATAAAAACACCGTAACAGGTATGGCTGATCCACAGTTTAAGATGTTTGAACATCGTAATCCTTGGGCAAGGCAGTATTTTCAAACTTCTTCTACTGCGGCTTGTGCGGCTGATAACGCGGCAGATACATGGGCTGTAACTTCTGGTTCGCCAGTTGGAATGGAAGGCGAAGGCGGTGATTACGCTTACAACAGTTGGATTGGACTTGAGTGTGAAGTTTGGACAGCGTTAACACCGGGAGCTACTAAAAAAGGTGTGGTCTTAATTACTGCAGTTGCGGGTAGTGGATCAAGTGCTAATTTGAGTGTTAAAAATATGGGTGACGCTACAATTACTCCGGCAGATGGTGATTATTTGATTGTCGTAGGTAGTGCATACGGTGAAGGTACAGTAGCTGGAACCGCTTGGGCAGACGAACTTGCAGTCGTTTACAACCAATGTCAGATCTTCAAAACACCTTTACAAATAACAGGTACTTTATTGGCATCTGCTTTAAGAGGTGAATCATCTGAGTTGGCAAGATTGCGTGATCAGAAGTCTCAAGAACACAAGATTCAAAAAGAAAGAGCGTTCTTATTTGGTCGTTCTCCTATCAACACTAGCGGTGGATTTGATGACAATTCTCTATCTGATGCTAATAGCAACGTGGTTCGTTCAACAATGGGAATTATTCCAGCAATTGAAAAGCACGGAGCAAGTAGTGGAGACGATCAGAGTCGTTTTTCAATAACCGAAGCAAGTTATTCTTACAATGACTTTGTAGACGATATGGAAAAAGTATTCCAATACGTTCCTGAAGCGGGTATGAAACGTGCTTTCTGTGGACAAGGAGCGTTAAGCTACTGGTCTAAGATGGCGGGTTCTTCTGGATTTGCAGGTAACTCTGGATGGACAGTTTCCCTAGGAGATATGAAAAGAGATGCCTTAGGATTTAACTACAGAATTCTTGAAACACCTCACGGTGCTTTGCAGTTAATTCCAACTCCAGTTTTACGTCAGACTTACAACAAAACAATGTTGGTTGTATCTGATGAAAATCTGTTCCATGCTCAATACAGGGCTCCAAAGTTCCAAGCAAACATCTTAACAGATGATGCATACGATGGTGTCAAAGATCAGTATATGTCTGATGAGGGTATCGGAGTTACTTTGGTAGAAAGTCACAAGTTATTCCAAATATCATAAGGGAGGTTCATTATGGCTAGACCTTATATGGGAGGAACAAGCGTTTCGATTAAAGAAATAACTGCGGCTACTACCTTAGGAAATGTAGATCATGGGAAAACAATTCTCATGAATGCGGGTGCAGACAATGTGGTTATTACTTTACCGGCTTTAGCTAAAGGTTTGGAGTTTACATTTGTCCAAACAAAAGCATCGGCTGGATCAACGTGTAGAATAACACCCGTTGGTGGAAAAATCATCGGATATGTGAGTCAGCAAGAAGGAGGCAATGCGGATGCAACTACGGCAGATGGATTGACTTCTGTTCTAGATGGTGCAGATAATAAATACGTTCAATTAACTAAAGCAACTGGACATCAAGGCAATTTTATTAAAATAGTCTGTGATGGTTCTGATTGGTTTGTTGTTGGCGGTATAGGCACATTTGCTCACGAATCGTAAACTAAATAACGATGGGGGAGTTTCGGCTCCCCCAAAGTTGGGATTATGACACAAACACAACTAATAGAACTGGTTCAACAACATCACCCTGAAATGGGAGAAACCCAAATACGATTGTATTTAAACAGAGCTTTACTTGAATTCTGTCGTAAAACGAGGATTTTAAATGGACTGTATACTTTTTCTACAACTGCTAATCAACGATACTACAATCTTGATAGCAATATATTGGAAATAACTCAAGTGGATTATGAAAACTATCCTATTCCAAGAATTAGTGGTGTGGTGGATAAAACCGATACGGATAATTAACAATGAGTGACGTAAAGACAAATGCATTAAAACACGGATGGTGGACAGAACGAGATGCTATTGCCATTGTAAAACGTTCTGAAGAAGACGACAACACAACCTATTTATCCGTAGAAGAAGTAAAAACGGTTAACATTCATGCCGTAAAAAAAGATGAAAGTTTTGTAGCCACTACAGGGGGAGACGGTTCTGGTGGAATTAGAATGGATGAATCTTCTGCAATACCTGAAGAATTTCATGAGGCTTTAGCGAATTACGCCATTGCAAAAGGGTATGAATTAAAACCCAGGTTAATAAGACAAGCTTCTTACTTTAAAGATTTATTTAATCAAGACGTTAGAGAAGGTAAACGATACGCAAATAAAGGTCGTGATGGTACGGCTTATTACATTCAAGGAAATGACTTTTAATGGAAGAACAATTCTTAGAAACAAGATATTGGACAGACTTAACCGATGTGTTGTGGGAAGATCAAGGGTTAGAGTGGGATGATACAACTGCTTATTCTGAAGCCACTCTTTCAACACCTTCTTATACAGAATCAACTATCAATTCAGCGTCTTTTACAGAATCAAATATTGCATCTGTTTCACATACGGAATTAAGCAATACAGATACAACTTTTACAGAATTATGAGTTTTAAAACAGAAATAGAAGATTTAATTGGATCCGTTGGAGATGACACGCTTATCTCTAATGCAATTCAAGACATAGGATCGGAGATTGTTAATGTTTTGCCTTATGAAAAATTAATGAAAATATGCAAAACAACCTCTATATCTGGTTCGGGTACAAATACATCTACTTTTAAAGTATTGGCAGTAGATAAATCAGATTACTTTGCAAAAGAAATACCAAGTATGGATAAAGCTAGATATAAAAATACAGGCTCTATTTATGCGGGAAGTGACACGAGCCCTGTGTATTATTTTGAAAACCAAAGTATTTTTGTTATTGGATCAGCTTCAGGTGGAGAAACTACAGGAACTTTACATTACGTTCCAAGAATTCCTACTTCCGATGGAAGCACGGCTATTGTTCATGGAGATACAGGAACAGAACATTTTCCAAAAGAAGCAGAACCTTTATTGGTTACAGGGGGAGCGGTTAGGTGTTTACAAAGATTGTTGGCTGATAAATCGGCAAATTTACCTACCGATATTAATGAACCTACATTACCGGTTTCTCCTACAAGCCCAACGTTAAGCTCAAACTCAGTTACTTTTTCACAAACGGCTCCAAGTTATACTATGCCTTTATTAACTCTTAAAAGTTCTACGAGTTTAATTTCAGATTTAACTATTTCAGCAGTAAGTCCAACGGTTCCGGTGTTAACTTCAAATTCAGTAAGTTTTAATACCACTCCTCCTGAATATATTTCTCCTGTTTTTAGTCCTTCATTTGGAACAGTAGATTCATTTATATCTACAGATGAAGATGTTGAATTGGCAAGTATTAAGATTCAAGAAATCAATTCTCAAATTAATGATTTTCAAGCCAATATACAGAATCAACTAAATGTATTTAATGATGCCAATACAGAGTATCAAGCTGAACTTCAAAAAGCGATTCAAAATGCTCAATTGTCTCAAAGCGATGACGTTCAAAAACTTCAAAAGTTTTCAAATGAAATACAGTTATATCAAGCACAGGTAGGAAAAGAAGTACAAGAGTATCAACAAAATACAGATGCTGATATAAGATTATGGACAGCAGAAAGACAAACCGATTTACAAAAATATAGCAACGACATACAAAACGCTTTAAATGTTTTTAATGTTGAAAATACAGAATACCAAGCTAATCTTCAGATCTCTATACAAAATGCACAATTATCGTCTCAAGATGATGCTCAATTACTACAAAAATATTCAAGCGAAGTTCAAGATTATCAATCTGAAATAAGTTCTATTGTTCAAAAATACAACACAGATATACAGAATTACGGAGCAAAAATTCAAAAACACACAACCGATTATCAATGGAAACAAGGGCAGTATCAAATGTTAAAAGCTGAATACAATCAAGGGTTGCAATTATTAATTGGTGGTGGAATGCCACAACAACAAGGAGCTTAGTTATGGCAAATACAAATAAAATATCGTTTGCAGTATCTGTCACGCCAAAGATTTTAATGGATCTTGCAGACGGTGTAAATCAAGAAATGGAAGTAATTAATGAAAACGTAAGAAGATCTCTAGGTGGATCTGGTGAAATAACTTCAAATAGTGGAGACGTTACTATTGCGGGAGGTTGGGCAAATGGAGTTAATACAGCCGTTACTTCTGATGGTACAGAGTATGCCGTAGACACAGCTACCGATATGGTATTTTTTAAACATACAGGTCTATTATTTGGCACAACAACTTCTTCACAAGTTGCAGATACAGTTAAGGTAACTATACATGGAGATGAAACGACAAATGTAACAGGCGATGGAGTTATCATTGCAGAAATAGCAAATGGAGAAGCATTTTTATTACCAAGACCAGCATCGGGAATATATTGGAAGCTAGTTACCGGTAATAGTTCCAATCATGTAGGCGTAGAAGTTTTAATAGTAGCAACATAAAAATTTTAACCAAGATACCCATGAGAATAGTCAAGCTCGGTAAGGTATCGTACTAAAGGAGAAACAAGATGGCTGATATTAATAAATATTCTGTAAAAGAATCTTTAAATCAATTGTTATACGATACGGCAGTAGCGGTAACACCCCACGATTCTGACGACATAACAGGAGCCCCTTATAAGGCTTTATATGTAGGTGTCGGTGGTGATGTAAAAGTAGACATGAACGATACAGGATCTGCTATCGTGTTTAAAAACCTAGCAAGTGGTCAAATACTTCCTATTGTATTTAATCAAGTTTACGACACCGGAACTACGGCAACCAACCTTGTTGCTTTAAGATAATGCTAGGCGTTTTACGAATAGCGGTTACTCAAGTTATGCAGTCTATATACGACATAGGTTGGAGTGGCTCAGAAGGTTCTCAAGTAAAATGGGAACAACAAACAATTAAGTGGGAAGATATGGGAGATTTAGGAGAATAATATTATGGCAACGTTAACAAATAAGACAATAGCATCAACTTATACAAGTCTTTTAAAATTAGAAGGTGATACTGGTTCAACCGTAGCTTCACCCGGTGCAGCAGTACAAGTAAAAACTGGAGATAATGATGCAACTCCACTATACCTTAATACAGATAGAATAGGAATTGGAATTGCTTCTCCAGACAATACGCTTCATGTTTATAAAGGAGATGCTGGAAGCGTATCTGGTACAACTGGAGCAACTACGCCATTAGTAATTGAAAACAATAATCATAATTTTATACAATTTTTAAATCCAGCAGAAAAACAAGCTGGTCTTTACTTTGGTTCTCCAAGTGAAAATTATTATCATGGAACTATTGCATTTGATGAAAATAATGAAAAGTTTGTTTTTGAAATAGATTCAGTTAAAAAACTTGTTGTAGATGCCAACTCTCGCATTTCTCTAAGTAATAATGATTTAGGAACTCAAAATACAATATTTGGAAATTTAGCTGGAGATGACATAGCAGCTGGTGGAAATTACAATGTTTTTGTAGGTTTTAATGCTGGTCACGAAAACAAATTAGGTGACCATAATATAGCAATTGGTACAGCGGCTATGGATGCCTCTTACATTGATGATACTCAAGATGCTTTAACTATTAACAATGTTTTTGTTGGAAATAATACTGGTGGTGGTGGTTGGGTAACTGCGGCTTGTCATTCAAATACTGGTATTGGAAATAGTGTTATGTCTGACGCTATGAATGGAGCAACTGAAAATACAGCGGTTGGTTATAAAGCGATGATGGATATGATAAGTGGTACTGCAAATGTAGTCATAGGAAACAATGCTTTAGAAAATGCAACTACTGCTCTTGTAAACACAGTTGTTGGTGGCGAAGCTATGAGTGGAATAACAACTAATGCTGTTCAAGATACTGTAGCTATTGGACATAGTGCTTTTAAAGGTAGTAGCTCGACAACTACTGGAGCAAATGGAACTGTCGCTATTGGGCGTAGAGCTTTATTTGCTCTTACATCTGGATCTGGAAATACCGCTATTGGTTATAATAGTGGCTTATATCTTACAACTGGTGGTAGCAATACTTATGTGGGTTATGAGGCTGGAAAAGGCGTAGATGGAACGCCTCAAGCTGGTGGTAATAATGTTGCTATTGGACAAGGGGCTGGAACTAATTTACAAGGAGCGGTTACATCAAGCACTTTTGTGGGTACTGCCGCTGGAGATGTAGTCACAACAGGTACTAATAATATCTGTATTGGAACATTATCAGACCCAAGTAGTGCAACTGGTACAAATCAGATTGTAATTGGAACAAGCACAACTGGAATAGCAGACAATTCAGTAACTCTAGGAAATGCAAGTGTAACCGATGTTTATATGTCTCAAGATTCTCAAGCCTATGTACACTCTCAAAATGTACCTAACCATGTAGCCAATACAATGAGTTCACCTTACTATCGATTTGATGGTACTGATGATGTAATAACTGTTACAGAGGCTACTCAAACACCACATTTAGAATTAGGTACTAGTGACTTTAGTTTTGAAATGTTAGTAAGAGCAGAAGAATGGACTAGCCTAACTTATCTATTTGGAAAATTTGAAGATGGAAATAATTATTATGCTATGTATACAGACAGTAATGATTATTTAAATTTTTATGCTATTGATGGGGGTTCTGGAAAAATTAACTTAGTTGCAACTGCTACTGGTGGATTAACAAATGGTCAATGGGCACATATAGCTGTTGTAGCAGATAGAAGTGGCTCTGGACAATTTTATGTAAATGGTACTGCGATAGGAACTACAACATCAACTATGAGTACAGATGCAGTAGAACAAAATGCTAATTTTACAATTGCTCGATTAGATACTAATTATGGTAAAATGGAAATGTCTAACCTTAGATATTTTAATAAAGCCTTAACAGCCACAGAAGTTAAAGAACTGTATTCTGGTGCAAGTGTACCATTTAAGTATAAAGGTGCTAATCAGACTGCTTCATACACTTCTGATTTTACAAGTGGTGCAGACTCTTGGGCAAATGCTGGAAGGGCAACTGTTACTGGTAATAGTGATAGTGTAGGTGGTGTGAATGATACATTAAAAATTATTGCAGATGCAACAACTGGAGCGAGTCACTATGCTCGAAGAGATTCAGCCACAGCTACAAGGAGAGCATATAGGATAAAATTTGATTATTATATCCCAAGTGGACAAACAGTAGATGGGTTTCAATTTGGATTACAGACTACTTTAAATCAATTTAGTGCAACTGGTTCTTGGCAGACCAATGTATCTTTTGAAGTTAATGATTTATCTAGTGGAGATTTATTTCTATATCTATCTGATGGAGGAAGCCAAACTGTTACTGGGGATGCAGAAAATGAATATGTTGCTTTAAAAAATATAACAGTAGTTCCAATCGGTGCAGTAGCAGAATATGATGGCTCTGGAATAGCATCAGATAAGTGGTTTGATAAATCTGGTAATGATTTACATGGAACAATTACTGCTGGTGCTACTGCTCCTTCTGTAGAAAATGCTCCTACTGGTGATAATGGTTTAGTTTATGAAGAAGGTACTTGGACACCTAAAATTTGTGATATATCAAATAATGAAGCTACTCTTTCTACTGCTAATGGTTCTTATACAAGAATTGGTAGGTTTGTTATGGTCGCCTATGAAGTAGTTATAAGTAGTAAAGGCTCTATGACAGGAAACTATGTTCACATGAAGAATTTGCCTTATGCTCATGCTTCTGGTGCTTATAGTGGAACTGGGATGGTAGATACTTTTCAAAATTTCGATACTAATTATGCTGGTTTAGCGTGGGATGTATCATCAACGACAGATAGGTTTTGGTTAACTGGAGTTGCGGCAGGTGGTGCCGCAGGAAATCTATATGTTCCTACAGGTGCGATTGGTGGTAATGAAAGTTTTCATGGTGCAGTAATTTATCAAATATTTTAAAAAATTAAACTCATTTGGATAAATGAGATGGAACGAATAACAAATAGGAGTCAGAAGTGGCATTAGAAAAAGTGGTCAAAGTTGACAAAATCGAAATAAAGGGCGAATACTCAATACAAGTTCGCCAAGCAACAAAGGTACTAGATGACGGAGTACAGATTGGTGGAGTTAGCTATCATCGTCACGTAGTATATCCAAACTCTATTCTCACATCAGAAGATGCAAAAGTAAAGAAAGTTGCTGAAGCATTATGGGGTGACGATGAAAAAGAAGCATACTTTGTATCAACAAATGGCTATCCTAGTGGAGAACCTAGTGATGCTAAGTGGACAGAAGCACAGTTACAGAAGTATTTATCTGTTAATGGTGTTGCTTGGACAGAAGAACACACTAAGGCACAATTATTAACCAAAGCTAAAGACAAATTCGGAGAATAATATGAACTGGGATAAATACGCTGATAAGAAAGCAAAATCATTAGTTGCCTTTGAAAAAGAAACTGTAACTATTAAAGAAGCAGTCAAAGAAGAAAAAGATGAATTTGATGTAGTGATTATTAAAGGTGAAGATGCAGTTACTCAAGATAAAATTGTGCTAAAAGAAAAAGTGTATAGTGCTGAAACTGGTGTAGCGATGGATGATAAAAAGACTGAATACACTAAAGAGCAGTTAGAAGCAATTAAGACTGGCTATGAAGCAGAAGCAACTAAATATACAGATTTAGCAAAAGCAGTTGAAACAGCTATGGAAGATTTTGATAAAGTAAAATAACAAGGAGTTAATGATGGCTAAAAAAGAAAAAGAAAAGCCGACAGTAAACATATTTGGTAAAGAGTATTCTCAAGAAGATTTAGATGCTCTCACACCAGAACAAAAGGCTTTTTTACAACATAGGCAAGATTTGATAAATAAAATTGATAGGTCAAATTTTAATCTTACTCAGCTTAGAATTGGTCTTAAAGGCTGTGAAGATGCTTTAATTGAAACAGGAATGGAAGTTGTCAAAGAAGAAGAAAAGTAATCAATCCACATCATATAATATTCCCATAAAATTTGTTTTTGTGGGGATATTGTTAACAAGTTGCTCTGGTTGGTCTATTATGGGATATTCACTTGACGAAGAACAAGAAAATAAATCAAAGGTATTAAGCACCATAACAGACAATAAAGGAATAGAACATTTTTACAATGGTGCTATACACAGTGGTGAGAATTGGTGCTACAATCACAATCAGTATGAAACTGTAGAGATTAAGTGAATGAAAAACCAAAAACTGCTAGGTCTTACAGGGGTAATGTTATTGACGACAACCTCGTTTTATCATTTAACTTCAAATTTCTGGTTAACATTTTGCTTGTTGGCGGTTCAATCCTATACGGTTGGTTCAGTTTGCAAGAAAGAATTACAAGCCTTGAAAAAGAAGTATTGGAGGCTAATGATGAAATTCGCAATCTCATGGCTAAACATCAGTTGGAAGAATCTGCACAACTAGAAGAACTTGAAAGTAAATTAAAGTTCTATGAAAAAGAACTTAACATTAACCCACTTTCGTGGAGAAAAAGGAAAAAGAAATAATGGATTTCATGGCAGTTTACGGAGAAGCTGGAATGATAGGAGTAGTAGGCGTGATGTTTGTCTACCTAGTTGTTTCTTTAAGCAAGAAATCAGAGAGACAACAAGAGTCTCTTAAAAATCTAGAGATAGAAAATAAAGGTCAATCAGAAACTATTGCTAACATGGAGGGAATGATTATCAAACTTATCAGCAGATGGAATGAATCAGATTCAGTTAGAGATCGTAGATATGAACAAACTATAGAAGCGATGTCTGATATGGAAAAACAACTATCTAGAATGGATGGCATTATGTCTCGTATGAATGGGAACGGTAAATAATGGATAGTTTAAAAGTATCAGGAACAAGTTTTGCAAGTCAAGTTATAGTTTTTATGGATATGTTGCCTTATTTCTTAGGAATTGCTATAGCTGTTATGAATATAATTTATCTTTATTACAAAATAAGAAATGAAAAGGAGTCGTAAATGAAAAAGTTCGCAAAGAAAATCATCTCAATGTTCATGAAAGAGTTGATGGAAAAAATACAATCTGATGTGTTTGAAACCGCATTAGCAACCAAGTTAGCTGGTGCTATTAACTTACCAGAGATGAACGAAGCTGAAGAAGTGGCGTTCTTTAAAAACATAGCTGATGCGTGTACGGATAGCGTTGCAGAAGTTATGGGTGGGGAGGCAGACTGAAATGACACATTCAATAGTAAGCTTAATCATAGCGTCTTCTTTACATGGACAACCTCTAGAAGAAAATAAATATCAAGAGCAATATGCACTGATGGAAGACGTTAAAAAGAAAAAAAAGAAAGGTAAAAAGATTGGTGGTGCTAAAGGTAAAAAATCTAAGAAAGGATTCTTTTCTAAAATCTTTGGGAGTAAATAATGCCACAAGGTAAAGGAACATACGGAAAGAAAAAAGGAAGACCTCCTAAAAAGAAAAAAAAGACTAAAAAGAGATATTGATGCCTCATTTTGGTAAAAGATCAAAACAAAGACTAGAAGGGGTTGATGATCGTCTCGTTAAAGTATTAAATAAAGCAGTTGAATACTTTGATATAACAATCATTGAAGGACTTAGATCTCAAGAAAGACAGAACCAATTGGTTAAAGAAGGAAAAAGTAAAACTAAGTTTGGAAAACACGTACAAGGAAAAGCCGTAGATATTGCCCCATATCCTGTAGATTTTAATGCCAGGGATGACTTCCATTACTTAGGAGGTTTTATCCTCGCTATAGCAATGTCTATGGGGGTTAAAATACGTTGGGGTGGTGATTGGAATGCTTCAAGTTTATATCAAGGTAAACGCACAACCAAAGATAATAGTTTTGATGATTTAGTTCACTTTGAGATTCTTGACTAAAGGGGTAGGGATGCACATAAAGGAAAACTATGAAAATCAAAGAACGAGTCGTTGTCTTTCCAGACATCCATTTTCCTAACCAAGATGAAAAGGCGTTTAAATGTGCTTTAAAAGTATTAAAAGCAGTCAAACCGAGTGCTTTTTTATTATTAGGAGACACCATTGAAGGAGCTTCGGTCAGTCATTGGCAATGGTCTAAAAGAAAACGTCCACCGCTTGAATACCAACTTCCGTTTATTGAAAAAGAAATTAAACAGGGAAACAAGGGGATGGATCGCATTGATGAAGTCTTGGATAAAATCAATTGCACCAAAAAACAATTCGCTCAAGGAAACCATGAATTGTGGTTCGATCACTTTGTCCAAGAAAACCCCTACCTTGAACATTACGGATCCAGAAAAGCCTTTGGATTTGAAAAAAGAGGATATGAATGGCACGACTATGGTGACCTCTTTAAAGTGTTTGGAAGCAAACTATACGCTTATCACGGAGGACACTACATGGGAATTGCCCATGCAAGAACTCACGCCTTACAAATGGGATGCAATGTTATCTACGGACATACTCACGACTCACAAAAAGCGGTCATTACCCACATCAGCGGACCCCACATGGCGTATTCAATGGGATGTTTAACTGATATGAGTAAAGACTATTTAAAAGGCAGACCTACCAATTGGACTCATAATGTGGGTATTGTAGACATTCTTGATAGTGGAAATTTTAACTTAATTGTTTTAAACATCAATGACGGAGTAACTACTTACGAAGGAAAAGTCATCCGTGCCTAAGCGATTAGAAGAAATTAACTACTTTAGATCGGGAATTGTTTATACAAGAGACGATAGAGACATCCCCAATGATGCCGCTTCGTATAGTTTAAATGTAGACCCTCAGTTAGATAACGGATCTATTAAAGGAATTCCAACAGACGATTCAATTGAAGAAGGGGTTAATTCTATTGGAATGGAAATCATTACAGATGGTGCTACCAAACGATTGGTGTATATGGATTCGGATGGAGATATTCATAAAGTAGATGACGTAGAAGCCTCTAATCCAGATAACGAAGTTGAATTGGAAGCGGGAACGTATACCAATCCTCCAGCAATGGTCGTAAACAATAAAGAAGTTCATATAGGATTGGGAGATTCAAGAGATTCAAAATGGGTAGGAATTATTCCTCATGGACAGTTTGGTGGATCTATTCCAAGTGGACTGCAAATTGAAAATGCTGAATTAAGCAATCCATCTGATTTTCCAGATATGCATAAAGTCGTTACAGATCATTCTCATATTTATGGAATTGAATACGGTAAAAATTCAATTTACAAATTTGGACTTACAAGCTACGCATTAACTAAAACTAAAAAACCTGTATACACAACTTTAGCAGAATTTACAGCATTAGCTTTGGCGAGTGATGGTGATTTATGGGTTTTAGACAGTTCTACTTACAGCACAGGAAGTAAAATATTAGGAACTTTATATAAAATAGATTCAGAAACCCTAGAGGTTAAACAAGAAAACAAATTAAGTATAGCAAGTGTAATCTCTACAAATTATTATACAGATTTATTAGAAGCGGGGGCTCAACTGTGGGTTTCGTCTCATAAAGAAAATTTAACCTCAGGACATGAAGACGATGCTTATTTAGTTAATATGACCACCCCAACAGCTAATGGAGATACCACCGTTGTTAATCGAATGTTGTTTTTAAAAACAGATACAGCTGGAAGCCCAGCAGTAGGAACTTTTGATACAGCTAGTAGCGATAATGGTCTGTCTATGTCTTTTTGGATTCCTAAAATAAATTTAGTAGCCCCTAAATCTTCAAGCACTTTAGTTCATGTAGGATTGGCGTGTGAAATTGTTGATAGAGATTCAAGTTCTTCTGTGGCTAAGTTTGTATATACAGGAGGTAGCACTCGCAACGTTAAAGGTGCTTTTTTAATTACTCATAAAGACGCTACAGGTGGAACCTCTACGCCCACAGGTGATAATGGTTTAGTTTATTTACAAGCCGTAGGATCACCGGTTCCTATGTGGTATGAGTCGTCTTCTGAAACTGAAGGATTTTGTCACAGCGATGGAATAAGTTATTGGTATTTTGGAAGGCCCCATGCAACAGATACAAACGATGTTACTATATATAGAGATGATATTTTAGATGTAGACAGTTATAGTAATGGCGATAGTTTAACTGCTTATCAAAATCTAAAAACTCTCGATTTGGGAAGTCAAGATGTGGCAGGCACAGGGGCTGCCATAACAACTCATATTAAAAACGCAGAACGAAATCTTCATATTTTTAGCAGTGGATTAAGCGTGGGTAGATGGACGGAAATGGCGAATGTTCAAACTAATTTTTCATCTGGCAATACTCCTGTAGTTAAACTTCAA
>Ga0208669_1000503_pt1 | contig 15588 bp, 29 predicted proteins | sample 21_taG_FD_184095 | JGI IMG/M metagenome (GOLD analysis project Ga0208669, IMG submission 184095) | Marine viral communities from the Subarctic Pacific Ocean - 21_ETSP_OMZ_AT15319 metaG (SPAdes) (version 2) | ecosystem: Environmental > Aquatic > Marine > Oceanic | place: Pacific Ocean | collected...
GCACATCAGATTCAAACTGCTTAATAAAGGCTGTGTCGATTGTATTAGCCATTTTTTCAGTTCCTTATTAAAGTTGCATTTTGAGTATCTTGAGTGTCCGCTCTGTCATATCAACGCAGGTATCCTTTCGGGCTGCTCAATGAATTACGGGTCTTGATGGGAAAGCGTAAACATTATTTCTCTCAGGATTGCAACGCACAAAATGTATAATATTAAAACCATTTTCGTTTTCGTATGATCCTAACATATCAAACCCTAACCAATCTAACCACTTAACCATTTTGTTATTACCCATCCAAGTATCAACAATAATTTCATGATAATGTGTATGTAAATAATTGATTAATGAAGGAGAGGCTTTAACAAAAGCTCTCCAATTTTGTTTTAAATTTTTTGAAAACATAGACCACATAAGACCTTGCTGTGCAGAAATTCCTTGTATGCCTATAATAGCAAGAGGTTCCTTTTCATCCTCTACTATAAAAACATCAGGTATATCTGTTTGTTCAATCAAGGTTTTCATTAAATCTATTTTATATACAGCTTCAGCTTCAAATAAATTTTCTTTACTCATTGTGCTGTAGAGTGGTATAATATGACGCTTTTGTATGGGAACCATTTTAAGCTTCCCATAATTTAATAAAACTTTATCCATATAATTTTTTGAAACCATCATCTACTTGTTTTACAAAATTTAGATCACGCGAACTTGCGTCCCAATATCTTTTGTCCTGCATCATAGTTTGAAGGTCTGCTTCTCCAAATGTTGCAACAGGATTAGAATCCCCAGTTATTTGAGTATCTTTGTTTTGCGACATAATATGCTCAATAAGCATTATACCTTCTGCTGTTTCACCAAGCCGTTCTACAGCACCAGTTAATTCATCTGGAAAAAATTTATTAGCAAATAAGCTAACAGCTTCTATTCTTGAGTTTGCATTATCACCAAGTTTTTCTGCTTCAATTTCTAAATTATTTTGCGGCATAGCTTCTTCTATACCTTTAGAATACATTTCTATACCTTCTTTAAATTGCTCTTGGCTAAATCCATTATTAAAAGCATGCTCAGACCACCAACTAAGAAGAGGACTATCAGTTGCCAAACTAGCGTCTATTGATTCTGGCAACTCATAATGTCCTTTGCTTTCAGGTCTGTTCATAAATCTTTCGGCATTATGTTCTTTTATAATGTCATCTCTTTTAGCGCCTAATTTAGATTCTAATTCATTATAAGATTTAGCTAATTCTGCTGGGTCATTAAATTTTTCTGGCAGCCACTCAGGTCTTTCTGGTGCTGTTTCTTCTGGTGCGCTTTGTATAAGTGTTTCTGTTTGTGTTTCTTCTTGTGTTTCTTCAGCCATTTGTTTTTGTCCTGTGTGCATGATTAATTCTAGTTTCTATTAGGCCAACAATATATCGCTGCCCCTCAATGTGTCTTAACTCTTCAGCAGATACATTTGGTCCATGAACTATTTCTATAGTTATTGTTCTAAGATAACGAAGAACTTCTTTCCCTGTATCAGAACTAAATATATGAGCAATGTTTTGACTTATCTGCTCATCTGTTTCTTTTGTTCTTTTATAACCATCTACTCCAATATTAATTTTTTTTGTTTCAGTTTTATTGCTCAACTATCTGCTCCTGTTGTTGAGGCTCCTCTTGCATTTGTTGCTGTTGAGCCATCTGTTGCGCCATCTGTGCTAACTGTGTACGCTCACTTTCATCTCTTATCAAGCTATCAGGTACACCAAATTTCTTAGCAAGGAAAGCAGCAGTTTGTTCTGGGTTAATTAAAAGCTGCATTAACTCTGGTCCAAACCTACCTTGAATAAGCTCTAAGAACCTAGCAACAGAGGTAATATCTTGGTTAGCTTGAGCTTGTGCTAGTGGAGATATAGACTTAATTTTTACTTCTCTGCCATTAACAGTAGGTAAATCTATTCTGCCTTGTTTCTTTAGTATATAAATAACTCTTTGCAATACTGGCTGCACTAACTCTGCTTGCAATCTACCAAATGCAGAGCCAATCCTTCTTGATAAATCAGCCATGCGCTCCGCAACCTCAGTAGCCGACGCAGGAGTTTTATCTGGATTGCCTAACATATCGTTATATAATGCTTTTTTAATATTGTTTCTCATGTCACTTAAATTAAATTGAGCAAAATCTAACCTACCAGCAGGTTGTATTGGTTGCAATCCTGCTGAACCCATAGCTTTTGGTATTATAGATCCGGGAACGAGTTGTATTGTGTCAGGATTTACAATGCCATCGTCATCCATTTGATAGATTCCAGCTATAGCCATCTGTGCATTTTGTAATATCATTTCTATTGTAAGGTTAGTTGTTTTAATTGCAGAGAGTGCGTTCATTAATGGCCCACGCCCATATACTTCACCTGCACATTTAGACCAACGAAAACAAATAAATGGATTAGAACCTACGCCCGACATCTTTTTAGAATAAATAACAGATTCTGTAGTCATGCAAAAAGCATAACTTAGATACGCTTCTTCATTCATTTTAGAATAATCACGGCATATTAATTCAAGAACAGTAGTGGTATTATCTGTTCCACTTGCTATCATGTTTTGTATTTTATCGTTTAGAGTAGCATCAGGATATAATATTTGTATCTGGTCAAACCTAATACCTTTTCTTTCTCTAAATACATGATCAATACGATCATCAGGCCCAGTATCAAGTATTACATGGGGTAGTGGTATCGCAGAAAACCTTATAGGATTTAACGAGTCACCTTCTTCCGCAACCAAGACCCCAGTACCGACAACCAAGTCCATAAAAGACTCATGCACTTCTTGGGAAAAGTTAGAATTTTGGAGTATTTCAAAAACATATTCAGTTACCTCATCTAGTTCATTGTTAACAAAATCTCTTTCTGCTTTAGGAACTTCAGAACCAGAAGTAAGATCAGCCCATCTAGCAAAGTTAGGAACAAGACCTGATTGCAAACGCGATGCAAACTCTTGCACACCTACAACAGCAGTCTCATCAAATATTTTATCATCTCTGCGTTGACCTATTGTTTCACTATAAAAAGATTCTCGTTGAGGTAACGCATATTCATAACACTCTTCAAACAATGGTACGAAATTTTCTCTTTTTATCTTGGCTCTTTCATATTGCTCAAGATATTTTCTTGCCGTTGGATCTTGTATCATAATTTATCCTATGTAAAGTATCTACTGTAATACCCAATTCCACCACCAGAAGTGCCAGTAATTAAAGAGCGCCTACCTCTTTTTTTACTTCTTTTTCTAGAAAGGCCAGAAATTAAATCCATTTGTTTTTGTTTACGTTTTTTTATTAAAGAACTTTCTGGAGCATCCTCCATTGTTTCTGTTTTCATTATTTCTGCTGCAGAATCTGGCTCTGGGGCTTCAATATTTACCTTTGTTTCTTCTTGTCTTTTTTTAGCAGGTGCATCTTTTTCCATAGTAGATACTACTGGCGTAGTTTCATCAATTTTATCTTCAGTCATTTTCTTTTTTAATTCAGCAGTTTTTTCTGCTTCTACTTTTTCTGCTTCTTTTACTGCTTCTTTCTCAGGCTGTGCTGGTTGAGAATCATTCCAAGCTTGCAATTCAGCGTTATATTCAGCTCTTGATGAAGCACTTTCTACATAAGGGTTAGCTTCTGGGCCAACATTTTGTTTTCTTTTTAGCCATTGAGAATAAGTCCCAGGATTTTTGGGACTACTAGAACCACCTAAACACATAATATACCTCTTTGTTGTTTATGCTCGATAAGCACATAATAAATAATAATTCAACGCACAATTACATACGCGACCATAATCCTTGTCTACGTCTTGGAGCGCGACGTTGAGCAAAGACATCAAAATTAGTTTTAGCCATAGAAGGTTTAGCAGCTACTTGGTTGTTCATTAATGCTCTTCCTTCTCCTGCACCAAGAAGCATATATTGTAAAGCGTCATGTATATGAGAGTACATATTTTTATCTGGTTTATCAGCGTATCTTTCTCCAGATACTTCCATTCTTCTGTACTGATACCCACCCTCAAACCCTTTAATTAACTGGACACAACGTCTATCTACCAAAAACGCAGGTTTACCTTCAGACATTTTGTTAAGTTGCGAATTAACCGACTCAAGTCTAAGGTCAACGGAATTAGACGGAGCGGGATATGCTCTAAGACCAGCACCTCTAAGGACATGGAAAGGGGTAGACTCGTCGGTTTGCGCGCGGAAATCACCAGCAGGATCGCCAAATATATGAACCTCAGAAGTCTCAGAAAACCGAGTGGCAATCTCTTCACGAAGAACTTCAGCAAACCTAACAATCCCCATATCAAATGCAACAATCTCTGCTTGTACAAACCATCTCCCCCTTACTTTCTGACCTATAACTGCGGCTGGTGTTAATCCAAAATCAAGCCCAACATACAAAGGATTACCTGCTGCTACTGGTATTTCTTCTTTGGCAATGTGTGTTTCTGTAACAAACATAGGATATATAGGCTTTCCGTCTTTAATTGTGCCTAGTCTATTCATAACATAGACATCAATCCAACTCTTTGTTTTACCCTGTATTAGATTAGGGTAGTAAGAGTCCATCATATTGTTACGATTTTCCGCAGTTTTATTTGGTTCGTAACGTTCTATCTCACCCTCTTTAGTTTTAACTTCTGTCATAGCAGAGGGTTGTGTAAAGAATTTCCAGTTACTAGGAGTAACAAGCATCTTAGCTTGTTCTCTAGGTATATGATCTGGAATAGGAACTTCGCCTGACATAATAGGCCACCAATGATCTTCTTCTGGTGCGTTAGTATCTGCTATAAATCCAGTCCAACTTGGCCCACCCTCACGCATAGAAGGAAACCGCCCTACGCGCATTGAACAAGCGTCCATGATGCTCTTAGGAATTTCTCTAGCTTCATTTACCCAGATGCCAGTAAGCTCGAGGGACAGTAACTTCTTAACATCTTCGGGGCGGTCAAGGGCTAAGAATAGAACTTCTAAGTCTATATCGCCCTTTTTAATGTGGTGTGTGTACGGAACTGACCAAGTAAATTTTCCCCACTCATTTTCGGGAAACCAATCTAACCAAGTCTTAATTGTTGTAGTTTTTAACTGTGGGTTGGTATTACGAATAATAGCCCATCGGCTGCGCCTAATACCTTGCTCATTTTTTTTCTGCATTAATGCCCTGCGAAACACTTCAACACAACACCCAACGGATTTACCAGAGCCTACTGGCCCACGAATACCACGAAAGAACGTATTGTCCTTCATAAATTCTTTTAACGTATCTCCGTCAGGTTTGTATTTAAAGTCTATCACTTGTTAACTATTCCAGAGTCAACACCAACGCGTATCATCTTCTCGACAGTGGCAGGGGCTAGAGAGTCAATAAGTTTATCTGCTTCATAGTTAGTGCAGAAATCTTTTGGGTAGTGTTTAAAGTTTACAGTCTTAACAACTGTTCTTAAAACATCCAACTCTTGTGGTGATAGTGTAGTTATAAAGCTCATTTCTTTTTCTTTTTAGGAAACCCAGCTTTCATATTTTTATATGCTTTGTCAGTAATGGTACTCTTAGACTTTGGCCTACTAATACCTTTTTTCTTTCTAGCATTTATGTTTGCGTATAAACCTTTAGCCATTACTTCTTCTTCTTTGCTGGTTTTTTCTTTGGTGTCATTGCTGCTTTCTTAGCGGCTGCGATACCTTTAGGTGTGTATGCAAACTTCTTTCCTTTAACATTAGGCATTTTTCTTATTCCTTTTACTAATTGCTGCTGCCTTACTTTTTGCATCTGCTTTAGAAGACGCACCCCACGCTCTAAGGCTAAGAAGTAAACGTGTTGGCTTTCCTTTTGAATCTTTTTCTGGCCCTCGCATACCACCCATTCGAGCTAAGAATGAAGCGCGTCTAGGGTTATCACCGCTTTTAACTGGCGCTTTAAGTGTACCTTTTTTATAACTAGCTCTACCTTTGGCATTAAGGCCGCCTTTAGGGTTCTTACCTGCTTTTCTAGTCCATGCTGGTGTTTTCATTTTGTAAATCCTGCTCCAAAATATAGCCCGACAATAGCACTAACTATGTGTGTGTCTAGGGGTGTAATAACAAACCCTGCGGCTTCTTTCCAAACTACTGCTTCATGACCACCAAGAAGCCAAGAAAGAATACCACCCTCTACCTCTGTGTAACCAACAACAACACCTACTTCTGGATAAAATATTGCAGCTACCTTTGGCAATACAATGATAGCACCCACAGCACCAAGAGCAATGAGTCGACGAGTCCAAGCAAAATGCTTATCTTTACTACCATACTCTCTAGCTGTATTAACTGCACCAGCGCGGAACTCCGCTCTTTGCAACAGCATCTTATTGTTTTCTATTCTTGCCTTTAAAGCTTGACCCCAGATAGACATAACACCGCCTAAGACTGTAGAGCCTAGCATAGTAATTAATTCTAAAGGAAATCCCATTACATTTCTCCTTCTTTTTGAAGAGCATCTGCAAGAGCTTCCATTCTTCGGGCAACACCTTTTGTGGTTGAGTTAGGGGCAATAGCATCTCTGTACTCGTCGCTGTCTAAAAATTCTATAGAAGCTAAGAACCAATCCTTTTTATTTATTAACTTAGTAGTCTCAGGATTTTTCCAACCACGATATACAGATTGTAAAATTTCTATTCTAAGGTTCTCAGAGTAACTATCATACTCAGGAAATATTTCTCTACTTCTTTCAATATACTCTGGAATAAGCTGATTCTTTAAGGTCATCTCAGCATCTAACTCTGTGCTATACTCATTTGGCATTGCGCTATTATCACCATAATCCTTTGTGTATGTACCATTTTCTTCTGGATAAGAAACAGTTACCCTGCCGCTAGGCCTTAGACTATAATCCTCACGCTGGTGAATAGCCTTAAACGAATAGTTTAAACCCTCTAACTGCATAATACGTTCAGCTGCACGGTCTTCCCAAGTAACCGCTGGCTGTTGTTCATATGGTAAATATTCCATCACAAACTCCTGCTTGTGGTTTCCTTGTAGCAGACATCGAGCCTTTTTCAAGAAAAATGTTTGTTGTAGACCACAGTGAAACACAGTGAACGAGTTTTTGACCCCCCTCCACTATACTAACCTAAATCTATCTGGACGCGTATATCGCCAGCTACTTGCACTTGCGCTCTATCAATAGGCTTATAACCTGCCCTATCCAATATATCTTTACTAGCTTCTAGCTGTACATACTCACTCTTAGCACCTGTCGCTAGCTTTGCCACCTGCTGTACCGCTTTCGTAGCATTCAAACCAATCGTCTCCTGTATCCTCGTCATCATATACTGCTGTACGTGTGCAAGCTTTAACGCCTTGCTAGCAGTCACTCTGCCACTATCTCCCTTTGCATATCCAGCTACCTTTGCTCCGTGTGTAATGCTACATCCTGTTGCTACGATAGTATCAACCAATGCTCTCTGCTTATCTGTTAACTTCATGTAATCTCCTATTGATTGCCCCCCTGTAATCCCCCCATAATTAGCCAGTCAATAACCTACTTGTCAACGCACAATGTCAGCCAGTCTAATCAAGCTATGCGGATTCCCATCCTCCACTGCCTTGCAATAAGTCACGCGACCTCCTTCACAGGGCTGATGTGCAAGCACACCATCTACCTGCTCACAGCTCTTCATGACTCATCACAACCCAGCGTTCCTGCTCGCTCCGACTCACGGAGTGCCGTCTCCGAGACACTCCATCGCTCCGACTTCCACAGGAAAGATACACAGTATGTAACTTGGAAATATATAACTAACAATCTTATTGCTAAAGTAATTCTATCCATAAATGGATACCCAAAAGGTAATCAAGCTGTGCGGATCTTGTCTCTCCGCTCCTTTGTAGTATCGGCCACCTCAAGCATCCATCTTATGCGTAACGTCAGACGAGCTGACGTAACACAGTCGATGTCCCAGCAAGCTGGCACTACGTGTGCCTGACAGCGAGATTACCTCTTGGGTGTTCGATAGGTATAATTAGCAATAAGACTGCTAGATTATGTATAGTAAATTTTAACAAAGGAAGAAAATCATGACTAATAAAAAAGAAACTAATAGCTATGTAGACGATTTAGTAAAAATAAAATCATCTCTCATGGAGATGATAGAAGACCCATACAGTAGACAGAACTACGCATGGTCTCAATGCAACTCAACTCATTACCTTCAAAAGAAGGCTCGAGTTAATCTAGCTGACAAGTCAGCAGAGATGAACTCAGCCATTGAAGAGCAAGAAGCTGACAATGCAGGTGACACCAAAGGTGTAGACGACATACGCATTGATCGTAAAGAGCAAGCCTACATGTACGCGCTAGCTAACGCTCAAGAGATGTTGTACCAACACAATTCAGATTTGAAAGTCTTCAAATCTATAGCAGGTACAGAATGGGTTGCACCAAAATCCAACCCACAAGATAAAAAGACTGCTACATCTAGGCACTTCGGTGGCAAGACAAACGTTGCAGACCTTAAAAGCATGGCAGATGCACTCATCAAAGGTGTTATCGCACAATAATAACCAACAGGGTATCCAGCAACCGCTGGGTATCCTTAAATCATTAGCCAATGGAGGACAATCATGGCATTAGACACATCGCTCCCAGCACAGGGGCCAGACACCAAGTGCAAAAACGTTAACTCATGGAATTTCGATACGAGTTGGCAAACAATATTTACCGAATCAGGTTCTAAAATAGATAGTCATAGAGCTTTAATGAATGACAGAACAGATCAAATACTAGCTGTTCATGGTAATGGCTATCATGTTATATCACATGATGATGTAGTAAATTCTACCTATGATGCAGTTAAAAAAGCAGACATCACTAATGATTATAACTTTAAAATTACTGACTATGACAATGGTAGAAAGCTAAAGATAGATATTATATTCCCTGACTTAATAGTTCAACCAGTAGTAGGTGATGACATTAGATTTCAAATTCAAACATACAATAGTTACGATGCTAGCTGGGCTTTATCACAGCAAGCAAAAGCATTTAGATTGTGGTGTATGAATGGATGTACAACGCCTAATACTATTAGTCACCAGCGTACTAAGCATACTAAGAATGGTTCATTAGGACTAGACTTAAGTGCAGATTTAATGCGCCAAGGAGTTAGACAATTCTTTAATGATAAAAATATGTGGACTGCATACACCAAACAGCCGATGACTTGGGATGCAGTAGAAAATTTCTTTAAAGAAACTTTAACTAGGACATCACGCAGATACAGAAAGCATAATGAGTTTAATAAACGGCAGCTAGAAAACTTACTTAGTATACATCATGATCAGGTAAATCATTTAGGTCACAATGCATGGGCAGCTTACAATACTATGACTCAATGGGCTACACATACTGGTGACTGTGCAGTACCTGAGAATGCTCAACGTCAACGATCAGATGCAGTAGCAAAAGCTATGCGCTCTGACATATGGAGGACATTAACAAATGCCTAAGATTATTACAGCAATACCAACAGAAATATTAGATCATTACCTACAAAACGTAGTACCTACTGTATGGATTACTAATATAGATGAGCAAGTCAAAGGCTTTTATCAATATCAAGTTGATCCTAATTATTATGACGAGAAAACTTTCCTTGCAATGTGTCATGAAAAGTGGGAACGTCATAATTCAAATGAAATAGAAGGACACCCAGTATGAATCCAGAACCAATCTTTATGACACGCAGAGACAAAGTGTTGCACGAAGCCAATCAATTAATTAGTCAAGATAGAAACAATCAGTACGGTGATCCGCATATTAATATGTTAATGATTGCAAGAGCTTGGTCGGAAGTACTTGATCATACTGTACAAACGTGGCAAGTACCTATTATGTTAGCACAAATGAAACTAGCTAGGATATCAAGCGGTGGGTACAAAGAAGACTCAATCGTAGATGCTATAGGATACCTAGCATTAGCAAGTGAGATCAAAGATAAAAACGTTCCCGAATTATAAAGACGAGACTTATGTTACAGGGTCGTATGAAAAACTTATCGAGCAGATGGTTGATCATCGAAGCACACTTGGTATATCACAGGAGGAACTAGCAGATAGGATTGGGTGTGCTTCATCACTTATACATAAATGGGAACAACACAAACGAGTACCATCAGGGTTCTTGTTTACGTGTTGGTTAGATGCGCTTGGCTGCGAGATCCAGATCAACTTCAAAAAAACTTAGGCAAGAATCCGCCACTTGTGAAGCGTGTGGTGTTGATTCCGATTTATTTGTAGCTATACTAGCTAACATAGAACCTGTCAGGCATTACATTATATGCTTAGATTGCTATCAGAGGGATACATGGCAAACAAAAATAAACTCAAAGGAACTTACCACGAAAACTGGTTCGTCAAATGGCTCAAAGAAATTGGCATCCAAGCCAAAAGAGTACCGCTCAGTGGTGCGCTCGGAGGAGAATACTCAGGTGACATCCACCTCGAAGTCAACGGACGAAAGCTGGTGGGTGAAGTAAAGTACAGAGATAAGTCTAATTTCCCTAGCCCTTTCAAAGTATTAGAAGGCAGAGACATTGCCTTTTATAAGAGGAGAACAGGTACTCCTCAAACCCTAGTCATCATGAGTGGTGATCAATTCAAACAACTAATGGAGAACAGCAATGACACAATCACAAACTAAAAAAATACGCAAGCATCTTGAAAATGGCGAGTCAATATCACCATTAGATGCGTTGTACAATTATGGATGTTTTAGATTAGCAGCTAGAATTTATGATTTAAAAGAAGAAGGAATGAACATAGAAAAATATACTGATTATCTTTCACCAGATAAAAATAAATTAATAACATTCTATAAGTTAGCATCCTAACTAGGAATGGAGGAACCTAGCTAGGACACTTATGAACATAAACAGGGAGGAAATATGTTCACCACTAGATTAGCTGAAAGTATATGGACAAAGCAAGTAAGAAATCCTAGTGGCAAACTAATTCTTCTTGCACTAGCTAGGTATGCCAACAAAGAATGTATATGTTGGCCTAGTATTGAAACATTATCTGCCGATACTGGTATATCAGAACGTCAGATCATGCGGATAATAAAAGACCTTGAGAAAGATAACCTGCTGCTTGTTAAGAGAGCAGGTTGGAACAAACCTAATGTCTATAAGTTTACATATAGTGACACCATGTCACCCGAACCAAGTATAGATTATTATAATATAGTTAATGGTTAAAGTGACACCATGTCACCATACAAGGAGTACCAATGGAAGACATCAAAAAACACAGAGAGTGGATTGTAATACAAGTAGCTGCACTGCGTGCTAAATTCTATGCACCTAAATTAGAGCCAGCAGTTAATAAAGCTTACATGATTTCGTGGGCTGACACACTACAAGTGTACAGCAAGCAGGAAATCACAGACGCAATGGCTGCTCATGTACGCGAGAGTCCACGTATAACGCCCAACGAGGGCATGATTAGAGAATTAATAATACAACACAGGCCAAGAACAAAAGCACCACCTCAGAAGCCAGTAGAAGAGAAGCCCAAACTTAGCGTAGAAGAACGCAGAAGAATATCAGCAGATGTAATGTCTACATTCCAACGTGTAGTAAAAAAACCTTGAGGTCAGTTGGAAAATATAGTATGATCTTAGTACAAAATGGAGGAAGTAATGGAGAGAAAAGGATTCATTGGAGGATCTGACGCTGTAAAAATTATGAATGGCGATTGGATAGAACTTTGGGAAATCAAGACAGGTAGAGTAGAGTCACCTGATCTTAGTAAAAACTTAGCAGTACAAATGGGTATACTTACCGAGGACTTTAACATTAGTTGGTTCGAGCAAGAGTATCAAAAAAATGTTACAAGCAATCAGTATGAAATACTTATGGGTGGTACAAATACTATGCCACCAATTAAAGGTACACTAGATGGTCTTGTAGGTAGCAATGACATTATAGAATGCAAACATACTAATGCATTTAATAATATGGAAAAGGTTATCTCATATTACATGCCGCAAGTGCAGTTATATATGTATCTTAAAAGTGCTAGTGGTTGTTACCTGTCTGTATTCTTTGGCAATAGTAAGTGGGAGTGTGTGTATATTTCACATGATGGTAAGTACATAGCAAAATTGCTTGAAGTTATGAAAGAGTTTTGGAGTTATGTACAAAGCGATACAGAGCCACCGCATACAACAGATGTAATATTAAAACACGATAGCATACCAGTAGACAACATGGTAAAACGTGACGCTAACTTAGACAACGAGTTCATGTCTGTAGCACACGACTACATCGAGCATCAAGATAGCGCAAAGATGTTTGACAATGCTAAGAAAAGTTTAAAACAAATGGTTGGTCATAACGAAAGGGAAGTATACTGCGACCGACTAACAATCAGGCGCAACAAACGTGGCGCATTAACAGTTCATGTAAAGGAGGAAACATCATGAGCGATACTAATATACAAGCAAGAAAAGCTTTAATTCAAGCACAAAAACAAATGGCTAAAGTGTTAAAGAAAGCTACTAACCCACACTTTAGAAGTAAATACGCAGATTTAAAGTCTGTTGTAGAAGCAGTAATGCCAGCGTTTTTAAATAATGGGTTTTCAGTTACGCAACCCAATGGAGCAAATGAGTTAGGTGATTATGTAGAAACAATACTACTGCACGAAAATGGTGCTGCATTTGTATCTAGAGTTTACCTAAGATTAGGTAAGCAAGATATGCAAGGGTATGGTTCAGCTACTACCTACGCTCGACGCTATGGTTTACTAGGTATGGCAGGTGTAGCACCAGAAGATGATGATGGTAATGCAGCAGTTGCTACAGATAATAAAAATAAAAAAACAATTTCAACAGATCAATTCTAAGGAGAGACTATGAGTGACTATGATAACACCAACACAGGTGCAGCCTTCAAACCTTTTGATAACATGAAGTTAATACTGCAAGGTAAACTAAACCTTGAAGGTAATGACAGAGATATAATTCTAGTTACTGACACAACTAAGTCAGGCAAAAGAATTATTAAAGCTTATCAAAAGCTAGGTGTAATGTTTGAGAATGATAGCGACAATGAGAAAGCACCTAGTTACAGTGGCTCTCTTGATGACTACGCTACAAACAAAGATATGCAGATAGCAGGTTGGAAGCGAGACAAAGATGGCAGCGCTTATATTTCTATGAAAGTATCAGAGAAATACAGCGACACACCTAATGTTAACCAATCTTTAGACGAACAATTAGGTGACGACATACCATTTTAATATAGGCTTTTAACGGTACTATATTAGCCTAGAAGAGTGCGTCATAATCTACGTATTATATAAAATGCGTTGTACCATATCTAGGATTGTTATAAGCGCACTCTTTTTTAATTGTCGTGGGTTTTTAAGTACGTACTTAAGTACCCACATAACAGGAGCGGTGGCCCACCCAAAGGGCAAGCCGCTCCGTATTGGAGGAATACAAATGACTACCGCACAACAAGTAATTGATAGACTTAAAAGAGTAGCTAGTATTATACAGCTAGATGCTCTTGAGAAAAATAGAACAGGAGTTAGAAACAGAGGAGATGAATTGCTAGCTTTACTAATTTTATTAGAAGAAAAATTAATAGACGAAGAAGAACTTGTGATAATAAAATCAGAGGAAAAACACAATGCGTAAAATATCAGTTGAGCAAGAAATACTCTATGGCAAGTTACTTAAAGAGTCAGCTATTGCTATGGGTCAGGTAGGTAGGTTACCGGAGTTTAAAGTCTATCAAGCAACAGACAAATTAAACAATCAGAAAGCACAAGCGTATCAGATAATAAAAAATACTGGTATAATAAATGCTTTACAATTAGCAGAAAAAATGAACTTATCTAAACCTGATCACGCTAGAAATATTATTCAGAAATTAATTAGAGATAATAAAGTTGAAAGAGTTAAAAGAATCATAAGAGATTTCTATCCATACTCAGGGTATAAGATAAAACAATGACTGACCTTACAATAGAAAAATTTTTAAGACGAATGGATAAAGCCAACGTAGCTAACAATGGCTTTCCATACGACAGAGTAATAACAAGCGACAAGTTTTTAGTTAAGTTAGGTCGAGAAGTAGGTGACTTAGTTAACCTAGTTCTTATACTTAATGATGAACTGGAAAGAATAAGAAAAAATTCTATTGATATTTAAATTCTTCTCTTACCTTAATACACTGGCAATCTATAAAAAATAAATCACCATCTTTTTTTTCAATAGCATTAGCCATAGAATACACAGCAGTCTTAATGTTAACTTCACATTTCTCTCTGCTTGCTTCAGCTACAGGTGGAACCCAAGCACGACACATCTCACCAGTAGCAAACGTAGCGCAATACACCATAGCCATAATCCACATTATAAACAAACCTTTATACGACTAACTTCACCCTCTTGTTTATGATATGTAATCCCCTGCATCTGTGATCTACTGCTGTAAGCATGGCTAGAAGCATAGGAGTCTTTACCTGTTACAGCTCTGAGTTGCTCAACAAGTACGCCACCTATCTCACGCATCATTGTGTGGTGTAGGTGTCCAGTAAAATAAAATCTATGTTTAGTTCTGCCCCATATCTCAGGCCAAGCATCAGCCATATGCAACACAAGCCTATCTGCTTTTGCTTTGTCTCCGTGGTGCGCGGCAATCATGACACTTCCAAACTCATGCACGAAGAAATCAGCAGCGGTTTGTTCCACAGTCACTCTAGTATTATTTTTGTAACGCTCTGCTATTGCAAACATCACAGCCAAATAAGAAGTCTCGTTGTGATTACCACGCAATACCCTGCATATAACTTGCTCATGTTTTTGCAACGCACAATCAATCGCAGATGCCAACGCAGATATTGCACACCTCAGTGCATAAAAAAATCTTTCGGACACATCGAGTGGATGTTTACTTCTAGGAGTTTGTGCGTTGTTATCATCAGCGTGGGTTAAATCACCAACATCTAATATCAAAGCGTACTTAGAATTAGGTGAGCTAGATACACACTTAGCCATGCCAGTTTTAATTCTATCTACTGCAATGTCAGAGTTATACTCAGCACCTGTCTCTTCAGCGTGCGCTCTCATACCTATGTGTGCATCAGCTATAGGGTAGAGTGTAAGTAAGTTGTCCTCAGAAAATCCTGGGGATTTTATTATTGGGCAAAGAACAATGCCATTTATTATATCGCGTATTGATTCCGCTATATCATTGGTATCAATCTTATCTATTTCATTTCTAAAATATAAACTAACGTCATCAGTCTTAATCCAGCCAGAGTGTACAGCATTTATGTTAGCCATACCTGTTTCAGTCATGGCATACTTAATACCATCATCAGCTTCTTCATATTTTTTTGCTGAATTAATTCTGTGTCTTAGAGCAGAGCGACTAATGCCTAAAGCCTTTGCCGCTTTGACTTGACTTCCGTATTTAACAACAGCATCGAGTGCTTCTTGTTGTTTTGATGTCACTTACGTTCCTTACAAATACACTTGTCTATACAAGCACATGTGTCTTTGCATAT
>Ga0208669_1000504_pt1 | contig 15584 bp, 15 predicted proteins | sample 21_taG_FD_184095 | JGI IMG/M metagenome (GOLD analysis project Ga0208669, IMG submission 184095) | Marine viral communities from the Subarctic Pacific Ocean - 21_ETSP_OMZ_AT15319 metaG (SPAdes) (version 2) | ecosystem: Environmental > Aquatic > Marine > Oceanic | place: Pacific Ocean | collected...
GGTATCACCATACGTTTCATCGGCATACTCTACGTCATCTGCCTTTGTGTATAGCTCATTCATTGGGGTGGGAGTATCGGAGTCAGAAGTATCCTCAACTGTTTTAGTTTCTTCTACAGTTTCTTCTTCTTGTGAGTCAAAGATAGAGTACATATCATCTTTATTATCTTCTTGAGTAACAGAGCTACTACTAGAGGATATGATATTATTCTCCTCTTCTTCTTCCTCTTGGTCGAAGATAGAGTATATATCTTTTTCTATCATTATTTATATGCTTCTTCTACTAGCTTATTTATATTTGCCGCATGGTCTTCAACACTTACACCCGGAACTTTTGGGTATGCCTGTAATATAAATTTATATAACTGCTCTTTAGTCATGTCTGCTTTTATATTTCTTAGCTGTTTAACTACATTTATATTTACACTTTTATTTTCAGATACTATCTTTTGTGCTTGTTCTTTTTGTGCTGTACCTTTTATTCTATCCTGTTCTTTCTTCATTATATTCTGGTAAATGTCATTTAATTCAGGGTCAGCTTGTATAACATCTAAGCCATTAGAACTTAAACCACCCGGATTTCTTAACAAGTCATTGACAAAGTCAGTCTTATATTTTTTTATACTTTGTTGTTTAAACTCTGCTTTCTTAGCAGGGTCTTGTATTGGTTTTCCATCAGGACCATTTACTATAGTTTCTTTAAACTTATTCTCTATTCCTAATAGACCATTCTTTAATGTTGTCATATAAAAACTACGAGTAGCTTCACCTTTAGTTTTATTTTGTTCTTTAGCTATCTTTAAAGCTAGGCTATTACTCTCTTCAAACTCATTAATAGTGGCTTGCTTTTCTAAAGCTTTAGTATGTTCAGGAGTACCTACTTTATATTCAGTTAAATCTCTAAGATTATTAGCTTTTTGTTGGTCTATAGATTTAGCATCTGTATTTATCTTACTTAAATCTAGAGTACCAGAGCCATATGTACCACCTGAACTTGTAGCTGTTGGTATGTCATCTAAAAGACCTGACTCTACTAGTTGCTTTCTACCTTTAGCATACATATTTCTGTACATAGTAGTACCCATATCTAAACCAAAAGCTGATTCTGTTTCACCCTTCTTACCAAATGAAGGCTGTGCAATCTGTGCCATTTGTACAAGACTGTTAGTGGTATCTTCAATACCCTTAAGTCCTACATCATTTTCACTCTTAGTAAGTTTATATATTTCATTTACATCTTGTTTATTCTTTTGTGCTCCAGCAAAGTACTGTGACATCTTAGCTACATGAGCATCGCCACCTGCTACAATAGCTCTAGCTTTATTCCATCTGTCAGGGTCATCACCAAAGTAAGATACAATAGAGTTAAGTTGCTCTTGCACTTTCTTTTTATTGGCTTTATATTCTTTTCTATTAGCTGCAGTTTCAGCTACGTGCCTGTCAAGTATAGTACGAGTACGAAGCTTTACCTCTTGCTCCTGCTCCTCTATATCTTTTGTTATCTGTGATGCTGCTCCACCTAGAGCTGCCATAAAATTAAAACCCATTAAGCTCTCCTTGCCATTAGACCTGACTGTTCAGGCATTGGTTCTTCTTCTTCCTCTTCTTCCATTGGCTCTGTTTCCATAGAGCCTTCTTGTTGGTTCTTTAATTCGTTAAGTGCTGATGTCATTACTGCATCAGTAGGTTTATCTGTTTCTTCAGGTTCATCACCCATCTTATATTTAGTATCGGTTTTATCTGCTAGGTATTTCATCATCTCCATAATTATAGGCATAACTAATACACCTACATCTACACTGTGAACACCTTGTAAGACAGCACCCAACTGCATAGAGTTAGCAACAGTACTAATAGGTATACCTGATTCAAGCACAGCCATAAGTTCATCAATAACTTCTTGACTATCAAATCTTTCTAAGTACCAATCCATAGCTTCTTCTAATGTAGAATACTGTGGTGGTGATTGCCACGGTCTATTACCCAACTCTGCTGTGAGAGATTGTCCGGGAATAGGTCGGCTAAATGAGGGTTGTGGTGCTTCAGGCATTGTAATTCCTTATATCATTTACGTATCTAGCTACTCGCATGGACACTTCTTCTTTAGGGTCAGCCTTACCTGCACGTTTAATAGCATTGCTACGTGTTAGCAGACCACCTGCTTTATTAGTTTTTGGTTCTTCTTTTTGTTCTTTAATCTTGCGATATGCATTTAATGCTGGGTTAGTGTTCATTAGAATAATCCTCCTCCTCCTCCAAATATGCTACCTGTAATAAACTTACCTATCAATCCACCAAAAGCAGTTGATGATGCTGTATCGTCTTTCATTGCTTGTATATTAGTAGCACTGTCAGCTTGTAATTGAGCCATTGCTAATTCAATAACACGACTTCTTTCATTCTCTGCTGATGTCCATGCCCACTCCATTGTGTCTCCATAATGTTGCCATAAATTATTGTAAGCAGTTTGACTTATACCTAATATGTTCTGAGCATTTAATTCATTAGCACGATTAGTAGCAGCCGTTCCCTCTGTTGCTATTTGTCTTCTCCAATTAGCATTACTCTGTGCTATAACAGTTTGATTCTGTGCATTGAATTGGTCACGTTGGTTATTAATCTCTGCATTAAATCTTTCTATTGTATTTGTTTGACCTGCATTAAACTGTTCTTGTGCATTTGTCTGTGATGCATTAAACTGATTAGCCGCCTGTGTCAGAGAAGCAAAGAATTGGTCTACTTGATTTTCTGACGTAGCATTAAATTGTTTAGCCGCATTTGTGGCTGCTTGGTCAGTAAACAAAGCTTGTACTTGTTGTTGTGCTGAAAACATATCTGCTTGTTGTTGGTTAGATAGTTCAGCCATATCCTTTTGTAAGAAAGCATTTGCATTTTGTACAGCAGCCTGTTGTCTATTACTTAAGTTAGCCATGTCTAAGTCTGCAAGTGCTGCGGCTTCAGCCATAACAAGAGCTTGTTTGTTACTTAGATTTTGTAGATTCATTGTCTGTGCTGCTTTAGCATTTTCTAGTGCTATCTGTTGTTCAGCAGTAAAGTTCTTATCGGCTATGTCACCTATCCTAGCAGAGTTCTGCACTCTCGCTTTAAACTCTTGGTCAAACTCTTGCCCTAGAAAAGTAGCACGTTGCTCTGCTGCTAACATTGCTCTTGCTTGTCTGTTAGATAAATTCTGTGCTTCAAAACTTGCAGTTGTAGCAGCATCTGCTTGTGCTATAGGAAGTGCTGATTCTAATGCACCTTGTAGCATGGCTTGTCCTGCCATTGATGATGCACCCATTCCTCTAGCTGCCATTTTAGCTGATACAGCACGTAATGTTCCTGCAGCCCAAGGTGGTGGATTATTAGAGTCAAAGTTAGCAGTAAGACCTGCTAGTTGTCCTTGAACAGTAGCTTTTTCACTAGGTAATGCTGTGGCTGCTTGTATTTGTTCTGTATACTTAGCTGCTTTTTCAGCATTAGCCGCACCTGATATTAATTCACCATCCTGTATCTCTCTTTGCACAGGATTTTCCATTGTTGTGGCTACACCCTGTTCTGCTTCTAATCCAGATACAGCACTTGTTTCTTGTTGTGCCGCTGATACTTGAGACTGCAAGTCTAGTACGGTTGTTGCACCCTTTAAGTTTTCTACAGCTTTATTAACATCTGTTGCTACTGTATCTGCTGTCATTGTGTTAGCACTTGTAGCATCCTGTTGATTTATTGTGGTTGTACTTGCTTGTGCAGTTCCTAATGCAACATCACCTGTTAGTTGACCTACACTATCGCCTACTAATTGCTCTCCTGTAGCAGTTGTAGCAACTGTCTGTACCTCTGAACCAGCAGGTAATCCGGGAGTTGTCAGCATCTGAGAAGACACATCTCCTATCGTTGGTCCTACTTCTTCTGTAAGAGGGTTACCATCTTCACCTAAAACAGGTTTATTATAGTTAGGATTAGGGGTTGTTCCATCTTCTAAAAATTGATTAGTGTCAACAACCTCTCTAGTTGTACCTGTAAAGTTTTGTGATGGGGGTGCTACTGTAGGTGTTGTTTCTACATTGACTGTAGATGCAGGTGGAGTAGGGTCAGGGTTAGGGATAGGAGCAGGTCCACCGACAGGTGGTCCAAAGTCAGGTGGTCCAAGGTCAGGTACTTTAAAATCATATTGTTGTTTGTCCGGAGCATTTATTGTAGGAGCAGTAGGCATAGTTGTAGTTATCCCTGCTACATTACCACCTGTTGCAAAGGATTGCTTGGGTGGTGGTACGTAACCTCCAACCATAGGCTGTTGTTGATTCTGCTCAAAGGGTTTCATTAAACCACCTTCAGCCATCTTCTGTTGTAATGCTTGTTGTCTAAACTCTTGTTGTCCTTTAAATGCATTCTCTAAAGCAGTATACTTATCAGCTACTCTTCTATTGGACATTAGATAGGCAGGAAAACCTTCTTTCTTTCCATCATAACCTAAGTTCCTAGCAATAACCATTTGCATTTCTTCAGGTAAGTTATTTAATGTTTGCATACTCTATCCTTACTTCATTACTATTGCGACTACCAAAGCTACCACACCTAAAGTTCCCACCATAGACATAGCTTCTATTCGCCACATTCTTTTGTCTAAGCCTTCTAACTTGTCATTGACCATCTGATACCTGATAGCACATTCTTTCTCATGTGCATCAAGTTCTAGTTGTACTTTTAGTTCAGGTTGCATACTCATTTTCATTTAAATACTTTTAGGAAAGTTATATATTACAGCATTGCCACCATCTTTAGGTGTGTCAAACAATGCCTTGAATCCATCTAACTCTGAACAAGCATTAATAGCTTTTTCTATTGTGACTGTTGCATCCCTAACTGCTGTTCTAAATTTAGTAACATCAGAAGGTATAGCAGTTCCAACTTCAGCTTTTCTAGTCACATACCAATCAGTACTTTGTAAAAGACTATTAGCTGTTGTTTTTGTAGTAGCAATCCACGTAGCCTTGAGGTCATCCATCTTTCTTTCAATGTCTTTTGCAGTATAAAACCTAGCATCATAACTAGTGTTAGGTTCGTCTTTCCAAGTGATACCCCATTTCTTTTTATAGGTAGGTGAATATATACTTACCCAATTATAGGGATGTTTAAATCCTTTATCATCAGTAAAACTCTTACCAACTTTTAGAGTTTTTCCATTTTGTAACCAAGCCATTATATTCTCCTATCCTGCGTTTGCATATTTAAATGGTGCTTCAGCAAATGCTATGTATATGTAAGGTGATGTAAGATATCCAACACCACCAGTTGCTCTTATTTTAAAACCATTACTTAAAAAGTCTACTGTGTTGCTAGTTGTTTCAACATTTTTATAATTCGGATTCAAATTATAAACATTATTGTAGCCGGGTCTTTTATTATCCAAAATGCACCACTCTTGGTTACTAATTTCAGCACCCTTTAAAAGGACCATTGCAGGTTTAAATCCAGTATACACAAAAGCAGAATCTGTAGTATTATTTGGATTATACTTATTAATCTTTGAGTAACCCTCTATCTCTGCGAAACAATAGGCTACATAAGTACCACTACTTGCATTTGCATAATTATCACTACCTAATGAAAAAACACTTGTTGTAGGTGATGTACTTTGAAAATATGTAGAACCTGTATTTGTCTGTGCATTGCCAACATTTAACAACAGCTCTCGGTCATTTCCTATTTCTTCGTGATACACAACCCAATTTTGAGCAGCATCTCTCCTTTTGATTATAATCATTCTTGGTGCAATACCAATTCCGTGTCCTACTGTAGCATTTGCACCAGTTCCAGTATAAGTAACAATGCTAAACCCTGCTTTTGTGTTTGCACTCACATTACTCGCAATACTACCACCTGCATTACTTGATGAGCTTCCTCCTGCTTTCCAGTTCCAACCTACATATGTTCCACCACTTTGATTAATACCCTCTAATGTATGACTGACATCTGTACCTTTTTGAACAGTAAATCCACCATTCTCAAAATTATTTATATCACCAAAGTTTGTCCAAGTTGAACCTGCTTCAGTTTGACCCTCTTGTGAAGTACCATTTGTTGATAAGCCATTAAAGGCATCTACACCACGAACTATGTCTAATAATAAATGGTCACTACCATTAGTATCACCATTTCTTCTTTTTATCCAAGACCAATCAGGGGTAAAATCTACAGTTCCAGTAACACCGGATTCACTAGTTGCTATCTTACGAGTAGCACCATCATCACCAGACCAAGTAAGTGTTCCAAAATAATTATCAGCTTGTGTAGCAGAATTAGGACCTATGGTTGGTTCAGGTAGGTTAGCTGTGCATAATGCTAGAAAGCCTGATGGTGGTGCATATTTAAATACCCCTGCACCTTCATCTGGTGTTTCATCTCCTATATTACTACCAGTTAATGAACCTGCAAAACTAGCATCTTGACCAAAGTTTACTATTGTAGGATTATTATTATTATAATGTCCTACTCTAGCCACCATATTACCACTCAACCCAGTATATGCAGCATTTGTTGTTGTTCCTGCTGCAATTTCAGAAGTAGTAGCACTATTTTGCCAAGTTCCATTTTTACTAAAGTATATAGCACCATTGTCCATATCTAAAGCTACACCTATAATATCTCCTGCTGTTGTAAAAGCACTACCATAGTTTGCATATGAACTATTTCTTACTTTCTGTCCATTACTATAAATTCCATAACCATCAGGATTATTACCACCATCAGCTATAGTTGTACTGTAAACACCTGAATCAGATTCATAAACACCTGCAAATCCACCATTTGTACTGTTAATATAATTTTCATAATACCACTTACCACTATTTACACCAATAGTACCTAAAGCAAATTTATTATCAGTGTTTGTTTGTAAATTACCCTCTGATAAAGTAAGTGATGAAGATTTTGCAACACCATTTAGGGTGCAGAAATTATTCTCAGGACTATCAGGCATATTACAATCAGATGCGACTATACCACTAGATGTAAAATGATGTGTGTTGCCACTTGTATCAGCACCTATTGTTGATGTTGATGCTGTGCCTACACCTACTTGGTCAAACTGTAATCTAAATCCATTAGTGCCATATGAGCCAGTATATTCTTTAGGTATCCATACACCATTTTTAGTTTCACCAAATGAAGTTGGTGCTAGTTGTGTGCCATCAACAAAGTTTACTTCTGCCATATACCCATCAATGTAGTCGGCATTATATCTACCAAGCCAATGTGGTTTGGTATCATTTATCCTTGTATCATAATCTTGTGGGAAAAGACCATAACCAGCACCCACACTAGTTTGGAGTGTTCCATTTACATATATTTTAACTCTATTTGTATCTGTTCCTTGAGTTGTATCTACTGCAAAAACCAAATGATACCAAGCTGATGTATCTCTTAATACAATACTAAGATTTTGCCCATAATCAGTTGAGCCATCATAGTCATACCAACTTAATCTATCTGAACCACCATCTATGTAAAACAGAGTGAAATCAGAACCACTACTCCCTGCGTAAAAAAAAGGTTGATTTACGCCAGATAAATTTGCTCTTTTGTACCAACAACTAAAAGTGTAGGTTTTTCTATTACTTGCACTAGATGGAGTTCTGTATAAGTAAGCACTATCGTCATCATTCCGTCTCAATGACTGAGTTGCAACGCCATTATAAAATACCTTATCATTAAAGTATTGTGCCGACCCTGTTAAATTACCATTGCCATTAAATGTCACTATGCAAATGCCTTCTGTACGTTACCTAATAATATGTTACTAGCTGACTGAACCACATAAGGTATCATATCAACTGAATTAGCAGCTGTGCTTAGAGTTATACCTGCTGCACCTGCTGTCTCATAGTCTCCATTAAGTGTTAAACCACGACTGCCTGTTCCATCTTGTATACAAATAATAAACCCTGATTGACCTATAGCTTCTGTAGTTGGATTAGTAAATACTACATCACCTGTAAAAGTTAAGATGAAGTTTTGATACTGTCCAAAGTTAAGTGCCACATCACCTGTATTAGTTGTGTCTACTAGTGTATCTGCTCTACCTGCTATGACTGCTAATTTTGCTGCTTTACTCATTATTTGCTCTCCAATGCTGTAATTCTAGCTTCTAATTCTTGTATGGTTTTCACGAGTAAAGGTACTAGCTTGGATTGGTCAATTTGTTGGTAATGTTTTTGAGTTATGGATGCTTTCCAAGAAGTATCTGAGCTATATTTTCCATCTTGCTTACCCTTTTCCCAATCATCTTTAGTTTTATCTGTACCAATTATATTTTCATCTTTATCTAGCACAACATTTTTTGATGTTCTTGTTTCGTCTTTTGTACCAGTAATGGCTTGTGGCACAACTTCTTGTGCTTCATGTGCTAAAAATCCCTCAACAGTTAAATCAGAACCTATAAAATTAAATTTACAAGGTTTAAGTTTTTTTAACTCTGTTGTTGCATCAAAAGTATATGATACGTTTTCTTTAATCCTATAATCAGATGTTGTGTTATATGCAACAGCAGTATTATTATTATTTGTAATAGAACCTCTAAATGTACCACCAGTTAAAAAGCCTATTAAAACTGCTCCATTTCCACTATTGGTGTCGTTTATTCCTACCCCACCATCAGAAGCAGAGCTAAAATCTAAAGATAATAAACCTGCATTTCTAACAGTTGCTGTTCCAATAAACACATTATCTGACCCACCATCAACAAACAACATATTAGCATTGCCATTTGACTCAACTCTAAAATCTACATCTGCACTATCTTCGTTGAATACTGCACCACCTTTTGCTGATAAAGCACCTGTTAATGTAGTAGCACCTGTAACTGCAAGAGTACCACCTACTCCTACGTTACCTGCAAATGAACCACCATCACTAGCACTTACTGTGTCAGCTACGGAGAATACATCATATGCTACAATTTGAACTGTGTCTTCTAATGCCGCAGCTACATCTAGTACAACTGTAGTACCTGAAGTTGCTACGTAGTCAGAAGGCAAGAGTAAGATACCATTTTGATATACATCTATGTAGGCACTGTCTGTGTATACAAGAGACTGCCCATTATTATCTGTACTCTGAAATGTGTCCTGTCCAGCAGTAGCTGTGTAATCAAAGACTCGTCTAACTCCATTTGAAGGAGATGTTCCTATATATGCCATTGTTACTCCTTAACTTGGTTTCGTTGGAAACGTAATATTACTTAGTGCATCATCACTTGGTGTTTGCTTTGTTATATCTCTCAAGGCTTGTCTATATGTTTTCCAAGCATCACTCATTGTTACATCAGAGTTACCCATGTAATCTGTTTCAACTAGTAGTGCATCTCTTTGTCTTCGTAGTTCTGCCATACGTCTGTTAGGTGCATCTTTAGTCCATGCTAATTCTTCTGCATCTCTTGCTGTTTCTTCTTCTGCTGTGAATTGTACTCTTGTACCACCTTGATTATGAAATCTAGCCATTATTTAACTCCATATAATTTAAAAGTACCAGACTCTATATCGCCACCATTAAAGAAAAATTGCATTCCATCTATTGCTGCATTGCTACCTTCATGTACATACATACCATTATTCATAGCAAAGTTAGCATTTACATCAACACTAACACTATAAAAGTTAACTAACTTTCTAAATGTTGTTTCAGCAGGGTTATATAAAGTATGGACACCACTAACAGATGCTTCACCTGCATTACCTACAGATTCAGCTAAATTAACAATACCATCACTATTACTTCCTCTGACTACTCCATTAGTGCTGTTATAGGTTACTTGATGTCGTGCATATTCATATTCACTACCTGTTATTACACTTCCACCTTTACTCATTCTACATCTAAATTCTACAGTATTATCTGTAGGGTGAACATTTAAACAATGAATCTGATATACTTTGTAAGTAGACGTAAATAAACTAGAACTACCTACAGTTACAGTAGTATCATTACTGGCAGTTACAGTTTGTAATAACACTAATCCTTGTGTACCACTTACAGTTCCAGTAAATGCATAGGTATCTGCTAAGTTCATTGACTCAGCTTGAATTTTAGTTAATGCCATTATGTTTGATGCTCCAATTTGAATGTTGCTTGCCCATGTGATGCGTGTAAAGTTCGTCTATTAGCTTGTATGCCCCACCTTAATGTATTAGTTGCACTACAAGTAATTAGAAAGTTAGCTGAAAACTGTGAATAAGTAGTAGCAGTGCTAACATATATGCTATACTGGTCATCACTTGGGAAAGCATCATTTAATGAAAGATAACAACTAAAAATACTTGATTGAGAATTAGAACCATCTCCACCTGCCATACCCCAAATAGTTGCTCTATACACACCATCAACGGGGCAAGTATAGACACCACTACTGGCTAAATCACTTCCTACATTAACCATAATAGAACTAGATGGAATTGTTGTATTAGCATCATCTTGGTCTAATGCACCCCATTTATAAGCAGCTAAAGATGCAGTTTGATTACCACCATTTGCATAAGGCAATACACCAGTAACCTTAGATGTAAGGTTGACTGCACTATTTTTTAAAGTATCTGTGCTTACTGAATCATTAGGTGGTCCTACTGTACCCACCTGACTAGCTAGATAATACACAAATATATTATTACCTGCATTGCTAGAAGGTGCTTCTGTAAATCTTAATGTAGTTCCGTTAATGATTCCATAAGCAACGGTTGGCTCTTGTATAACACCATCTACTGATACTAGGACATCTTCAGGTTGAACAACAGCTTGTTCTAGTGTAAAGTCAACTAAGATACCGTTACCTGAAAAAGCAGTTTTTGTTCTATTAGATACAAACCTACTAGGTGATGAATTTCCTATATATGCCATTCTATCTCCTACGTACTAATTGCATCAACATAACTAACCCAACAATTTAATGAAGCATCAGTATTTGATTTAACAAGCAATGCATCTCCATTTTGGATTACAATCTTACTGCCTGAATCTATTAATTCTAAACTACCACCAACAGGTATTGGAGCATTTTTAACTAGGTAACAGTTTAAATCACTACCTCCTGCCGCTGCTGTCTCTATGTAAACATCAACGAGTATCTGTGCAGTATGTATGTTAGCTAGTCTAATACCTACTATAGCATCATCTGAGTTAGATGTTATAACAGTTCTTGCAGTTGTACCAATATTAATATCACTATTGCTATCAAGTGCGACTGCTCTTTCAAAATCTTGTGCCATTTCTTTTTCCTTATGTTATATAATTATACTCGGTATTGCTTATTTTGTCAAGTAAAATCTTATTATAATGCTATTGCCATAGCTGTGGCAAAGCCTTTACTTGCTGCTGAACCGACACTGCTATCTACGTAGGCTTTAATAGATTGCTGTGATGCTATGCCTGTTGCACTATTAGAAGACATATCATCTTCATCTACGAAACTTTTACCTGCTAGTATGTTTAGCTCTGCTGCAGTAGAAGTTACATTAGTACCACCTATATCAAGTGTAGTCATAGAGACTTCACCTGCTACAGTAACTACACCACTAGCTAATGTAATTAAGTCTGTGTCACTTGTGTGACCTATTGTAGCTCCATCCATTGCTATATTATCAACGGTTAGAGCAGTTAATGTTCCTAGTGATGTTACGTTAGCTTGAGCTGCAGTTTGTAATGTACCTGTAACATTTGTAAAGATTGCATTACCTGCTGTTCCACTAAATACTTCTGAAGAGTTAGATGCATCTGCTATAAAAGTAAATGCACTTGCACTGTCATCCCAACCAAAGAAACCTACTTTAGCTGCAGAACCATTGTGATATCTAAACTCAATACCTCTATCTTTGTTATCATCTGACCCCGGAGCAGAATCACCCCCTAGAGTGAAGATAGGGTCATCTATAGTGACTGTTGTACTGTTTACGGTAGTGGTAGTACCATTGACTGTTAAATCACCTGCTAGTGCCATATTAGCACCATTAAAGGTTAAAGCAGTAGTAGTTCCTGATTTAATAATTAAGTTACCACTAGAGTTGGTAGCACTACCAAATGTTGTGCCATCATCCTTAAAGAATATATCGCCACCATCTGCATCTAATACAATGTCTGTAGTAGCATCTAATGTTATAGTAGAACCTGAATCTATCTCGGCTATAACAGGAGTTGTTAATGTTTTGTTTGTTAGTGTTTGTGTTGCACCTGAAGCAACTATTTCTTGACTAGCAACACCTGATGCAGGAAGTGTCAGAGTTGAAGGATAACCACTACTGCTTTGCAATGCACTATGTGCCGCTGCAATAATCTTTTGTCCATGAGAGTTATTTTCACAATTAAGAGTTAAAGCACCTTGATTAGTATTTCCTTTTATAACTACATGACCTGTTCCGTTTGCAGCAAGTTCAATGTTAGCATTTGATGTGGTAACAATATCATTACCATTCATATCTAGGTTTCCACCTAGTTGTGGAGTAGTATCTTCTGATACGTTTGATATAGCACTAGATGTAGCAAGTCCTGATACGACTGCACTTCTAGTAATCTTTTTAAGTCCACCACCTGAAGTGTCTACTGCGAGGAATACATCGTCATTAGCTACTGTAGATATTTCTGATAAGTCACCTACTGCTATAGAGTTAAAGTTTGCTCCATCTGCAACAAGTAAGTTACCTGAAGTATTCGTTCCCATAGTGATATCATCACCTGAGACTGTTAAATCACCACCTACAACTACATTTCCTGTTGTTGTAAGATTTCTTATACCTGTGTAGTCTTTATTAGCATCTAGTATAACTGCTTTAGAAGCTATAGCAGTACCAACAGCAGTTGAACCTAAGTCAAGAGCATTAAGCTCACCTACGACTGCTGTAATGCCATCTAAAGTATTTAATTCATCAGTAGTAACTGTAGCACCATCTAGTATCTCTAGTTCAGCTTCTGATATTTCAGCAGAACCTATAGTTACTGTTCCTGCAAAAGTTGCATTAGCACCATTAAATGTTAGAGCAGTTGTACTGCCTGATTTAAGTATAAGATTACCTGATGTATTAGTAAGTGAACCAAACTGTGTTCCAGCATCTTTTAAGACAACATCACCACCGTCTGCATCTAGAGTTATATCTCCTGCAACATCTACAGTAAGACCACCAGCACTAGCTAGTTTAATTGAATCAGCACTTGTACCATCAGACACTAAGTCTAAGTCACCGTCTGCATTACTGAATATATAAGTACCTGTATCATTGAAGTAAAGTTTTTCAGTGCTATTAAGCATGACATCATCATCAAATCTAAAATGGTCATCCTCAGTACCACTATTATCGTGACCTATCCATCTTAAAAGTCCATCTCTTTCTTCACCATCAAAAGTTATAACAACATCTTGATTAGTTGAACCTGCACCTATTGTTACTGTATTACTTGCAAGTGAAGTAATAGCACCACCATTACCTGTAGTACCATCATGCGAGTGTCCACTACTTGCGGCAAAAGCTGCAACTAGCTGGTCAAACTCTTCATTGGTGTGAGCTGCTTGTATAACGTCACCATCAGTGTACGTTTTTTGTCTTACATAATTATCACCCATTTATCTTCTAGCTCCTAGTTGATATTCTAATTGAAACCCTTTTAATGAATAGGGTGCAGTTATACCACCATCATTCACTCTTAATGCTACAGCAAATCCTGAACCTTCTACTGACTGTCTAACTAAAGGTTGTGATGTACCACCATATGTAGGTGTTCCATAAACAGATGTGCCATATATAGCAACAACATCTGTAGAATCTAAAGGATAGGCTGATGGTCTTGGAGAATCTTTATCTTCATAATCATACCTAACAAACAAGTCAGCATCTACAGCTGCTTCAGGGTTATAATTAACAATAACTCTTTGCATATGCTTACGTATTCCGGGGTCGTTAAATGTTAAGTCAGGACTTCTATAACGACCTAATATACTAGTGCCATCAAAAGTATTACCAGATTCTTGTCTGTATATATACCCTGTTTGATATGCACCATGTAAAACTATTACATTACCTTCTGATACAAAGCTGTCTGTACACGCAGGTCTTATACCTACTATTTCAGAGAACTCAAACTTAGTACCTTTTAATACGCATATAATACCTTTAGTCTGATTTTCTCCAACACTTGATTTAGTAAAGAATATTCTGTATTGTGTCTTATCTGTTATAACTGCCGATTCAAACTCTGTAGCATTAGCTATGTTATCATTAAAGATAGACTGTACGTTAGAACTTATAGTACCTAATTCAACGTCACCAATTCTTGCAGTACCAGCAACTGTTCTTAATCCATCAGGACCTAAGAATATTAAGTCACCTGCAAATTCTTGAATTGTATCACCGTTGATACAGCCTATGTCTCTTGTTACATCTGATACTGCAAAGTTAGCTTCTGAACTACCTGACAGTTTAAATATTCTAGTTTCACAAAATATAAATAAGTTATCACGGAAAACTTTAATTCCAGTTATCTCATCATCAACTTTAAAACTACCTGCTCCAATAGATACTTTAAGAGAACCTTCTTGAAATGGCGAACTAAATACAACTTCTTGTTTGTTTGCACTCATACCTGCATAAAACATATGATTTTTAAAAGCAGCAACATGTTTAGCACCTGCTACAGCAGGGGGGAATTGGTCTGCTACTAACGCACCAACTGCATGGTCTGCGGCAACACTGCTTGATGTTGCTCTATCGACACCTGTAAAAGTTGTGCTAGTTTTACCTGTGTAAGTAAATAATTCATCGCCTATAAGTAAAGAGCCAGAGCTATTAAATTGAGATGTATCAGGAACTGTTATAGTACCTCCACTAGCACCTCCTCCTGTACTCATACCTGTACCTGAAGCAATAGCTACAAGTAAAGATGTAGATTGTCCTGTACCCACAGTATCTACAGCAATATCTGTTGCAGCTAAACTAGAATTAAATACTGTAGGTGCATTTGCACCATCAACTACTATTATTTTATCTGTGCCATCAAAGTTAAACCGTTCAAAGTTATACTTACCTGCACCTGTTCTACCACTATCTCTACTAGTCCACGATGAACCACCCGGAGTTGCACTAAATATACTAGTACCTCTAGCTGCTAATACGACACTACCAAAGGTTGCTACCATAAGAACCTTCTCAGCAGAACTAGCTGTAAAAGGTACAACTGCTGACACATACTTTGAATAACCATTTATTCTTCTGTAGCCACCATCAACAGCAGGTTCAAAGTTTCTCAACTCTAATGCTTCACCCGGTTGCATCATAAAGGTAGATTTGTTTAAGACTAAACCCCCTTCGCAGTTAAAGGCTGAAGGAGATGTTTGAGATTCATCTGCCATTACAATGCCCTAATGTCTGTACTACCTGTCCTAGCTATAAAGGTTGAACGTAAGTATGAAAATTTATTTACTAATAAAGTCTGCATATTTTTTATACCCTGTTCAAATCTACCAAAGTTTAATTGATATTGTTGTGTCTCACCTCTATACTGATATACAAATGCTGTAGCACCATCTATAATTACAGGAGCAAATCTATCAGGTATAG
>Ga0208669_1000506_pt1 | contig 15547 bp, 12 predicted proteins | sample 21_taG_FD_184095 | JGI IMG/M metagenome (GOLD analysis project Ga0208669, IMG submission 184095) | Marine viral communities from the Subarctic Pacific Ocean - 21_ETSP_OMZ_AT15319 metaG (SPAdes) (version 2) | ecosystem: Environmental > Aquatic > Marine > Oceanic | place: Pacific Ocean | collected...
TTTTGGACAGTTCGAGAAGTTCGGGGCGATCCTCTAAAATTCCACGGTATATGAGAATCGTTTCATTTCTGAACCCCAATTTATTCCGCACCATATTTAGTTCGTTGTCTTGCCTGTTGTTTTCGTCAGACAACCGCCGCACTTGTGAGGCTTGTTTATAATCAAACCACCACCGACCGGATGTAGCTCGGCCAATAGCCGACAACACAATAATTATTAATATAATTTGCCGTAGAGTTAGCGTTAGTTTTAATCTATCACTTATGCCGTTTGTCGTGTCGTGATGCTGGCTGTCCAGCGTGGCGGCTCCTTCGATGTGTTCAATTTCCCCGTTTGTCATTTTTGTTTTCAATAATTTGATTTCGCTCCTTGGCAATTTTCGCTAAAAAATCCCCCAACTCCAACCCCTCGCGCTCCGCAATAGCCCGCAACGCTTGGATGTCTTTTATGTGCATCCAAGTTCGGAGTCTGGCTTTTTCTGGATCGCGCTGATTTGGCACACGGCCCAAGGTGAGGACTCACCGATTATTTTGCAAGTTTTATTTTCGATTTTTTTCATCTTTTTATTGAAAGCTGAAATTGGCGGGGATTTGCTTCTTGCCGGTGTAGTGTTTTGCAGTGATTCCAGCCTCCGAGTGACGCCCCACGGTGGCCGCAACCTCCAGCCCGTATTTCTCCCGAATGGTGTGGAGTGTGTGGGCGCGGAGTTCGTGGAATGTTTTGTCGGTTTTGAGTCCACCCTCGTTCCTCAACCACTTATCCAAATCCTTCATAAAATAGCCGCAGCGTTCGCCCGCCCAACCGTCTTCGGGCAGGATGTATTCCTTGTCATCGGTTAATTTGTACCATTGCTGGAGGGCGGCGTATATTTTGGGGTCGAGCGGTATGGCCGTGGGCTTCTTCCCCTTCTGATCCGCCGACATGACAATGTGCGGGTGGCCTTTTTTCATCTGCACCCAATCCCACTTGGCCCGCTGAATTTCACCCCGGCGCAACGTGGACTTGGCCAGTAGATATGCGGCGTGAAAGTCTGGCCGCACCTCGCTCAACGCCTCCACCTTCGCGTCCAGTGCCTCCACCACCGAATCTTCCAGCGGCTCCTTATCCACCGTGGCTGGAGTCTCGGTTTGTTCCAGCATGAAGTCATCGAGGTTGCCGAGGTAGATGCCCGCGTCCTCGTACCGGGAGTGGAATGCCTTTTTGAATATTGATTTCGCCTGTTTCAAATTGGACTGAATGCTGCGAAGTTTGGTTTGCCGGGCGTCTTCGCCCTGCCCCGCAATTAAATCCAATTCAAAATCTATGAACTCGCGGACGAGTTTTCCAGTGAGCCGAGATATGGGGAAACTCTTGAGCGACTTGCGGCGTCCAATGATTTTCTTGAGCGCGGAAATGTTGCCCTCCACGGTTCGTTCCTTCAGCCCGTGGCGCAATGCAATAACCCGGTACGAACGAGTAACCAAATCGGCGGTAGCGTGGGACGGTTGCTTCAACATCTCTGGATCGATGCCGGTCAGCATGAAGTCGATGACCCCAACGGCCATTGTAACGGCCCGAACTGGATCGACGGTGTGCAGGGAGGTTGTTTTGCGGTAGCCCTGTTTCTGAATTTTAATGTAGAAATTCGACCCTAGCTTCGGCTTGAACAAGGTGTAGGCTCGCCCCTTATACAGAAACCGAATCCGCCCCCTTTCATGGTAGTAGAGAGGGAGTGGTTGGTCAGATGTGGGAACCTCATTTTCAGTCTTCATGTTGCGTTTTCCGACTCCTTGTGTGCGAGAACAGCCCTCGGAACAAGTGTCCTGAAACGGAAACTGCGAAATCAGACTTTAGAAAACAAGCAAAAAAATGAGTAAAATGGTCGGGATGGAGAGATTCGAACTCTCGACCTCCTGACCCCCAGTGAGTGGCGGACTTAACGCATCCTACTGTGCATCAAGAACTTGCGTGGACGCATGACCCGTGGATGTTGGTTTTAATATGTGCCATGCGCCGAAAAACTTTTCTATTTCAGACTGCCCGCTGCCGTCTCCAGAGAGTCGGATGGAGGCTGCGATTTGGTCGGTTGGGACAATGTAGAATGCGTTGTGCATGAGGCAGACGAATATGAAGAAATCGGACTTCCTATTTTTGATCGCGGTGTAGCGGTAGCCGTAGCTCCCCTTGTGTTCCACTGGAATCCGACAAGTCTTGATCTGGAGTCGATGATATTCGCGGGCGTTGGTTCCCGCAAGGAGATCGTACCCGTCAATGTCCACCGAGGGACGGGCGACACAAAAACCTAACTTTAACAACTCGGCCTCGACGAGTCGTTCCCCGATTGTGCCTAGCGTTGTTGTGTCCACGATTATTCATTTCCCGTGAGTAGTAAAAATCGTTTGCGGGCGAGCTTCATCAACTGGACTTTTCGTTCCTTGAGTTTTTCCACTCGCTCGGCTTTTTCAGCCTCGTCAAGATTTGCGCTGGCTTCCAGCACACGGATTTTCTGGTTGAACTCCTGAATCTTTTTATCCGTATCTTTAATGCGGGGCAGAATCTTGCGAAGCGGGGTTGCCTCGTTCAAATACGATTTGAGTTTGCGAACTTCGCCGCGAGCCTTGTACGCCTTGATTTGATCGTCGGCTTGGAACGCTTCGCTGCGGAGTTTGTAATAGTTTTCTTGGTCGTAATAAATTGTTTGCCCACCGACAAATCGCTTCACCACTGGAAGTTTATCGATGCCTTCTCCAGTGAAAGGCCGCAGCGCGTCCTTACCCATGCCGCCGAAGAAATGGGAAACCAAATGGTCGAGTGCTTCTGGACTTAAATCCACAAGCCCACTCTGGATTTCTGTTCCTCCAGTGATTCGGTTTAGCTTGTCTGTGATGAATTTAGAAGGGGTGGAGGCACTGGAGAAATACTGCTGCGACCACGGTTTCTCATATTTATCAAACGGATTTTGGTCTGGATAAATTGGGGTGTCCTTCCAATCCTTGTTACTCGGCAACTCCACCAGTGGATTAAGTATGTCGGGCGTTGCGGCCCGCGCTAGTCCAGCCATGCTGAACAGGTCACTCGCCCCGCCGATTGGGTTGAAGGCGTTGAGCGTGGAGTTGAATGTGTGCGCGACATTTTCCCCAGCGGATATGTCGCCCCGCAACATTCTGGACATATTGGTTCCAGCGTAATGAAATACGTTGTAGCCGTAGGGCATTGGAATCTTGATATAATCCTTGCCGCCGAATGGCGACATAACAATCATATTCCGCTCTCGAACGTGTTCTGGAATTTTGTTGTAAAAGGATTCGCCGTCTTCGTCCTCGTCCGAGATCATTTGGTTGAGCAAATCCTGTGCGACTGCAAACGCCGCAACGCCCCCAACAATCTTCTGCACCTTCGGACTCTGGATCGCTTGAGCCATGCGGTAGCTTCCCTGCACTCCAGCATTGAAAAACAGGAACCAACTATTTAGTCCACTCGACCACTCGCCTTTTCGAGAGAAATTAACTGTGATGTTTTTGGCGAGGCTCGCCGCTTGCATCTTGGATAGTCCAGCCTCACGGGCATTGGCATACACGGATAGGCGCATCGTGTTCTCAACGGTGGCGTTGATGCTGCCCGCCTTGTCTAGTAAAAACCGAATGGCTTTCTCTGGCTTGGACTGATCCTTCAACCCCCGCTGGATTCGTTTCTTATATGAGGCAATGTCTTTTAGCCCGAAGAACTCAATCTTGCCCCCGATCTCTGTGAATTCCTTGTAGTATTGACCTTCAACTCCCTCGTAGGATTTCTTCCCCTTCACGCCAACCTCCGCTTTCCACGCTGCGCGGAAGGCTTTCGGTACACTCCGCAATATGTTGGTACGCAGGGCTTCGGCGTCCTCGGCGGCAATGTTGATTTTCGCCGTCTGGAGATCGCGCAGAAAGTTGGGTATGACAAAACTAGGTGCGAGTTGCGTGTTGACCAATGCAAGAAAACGGTTGCCCGCCCCGAAGGCTCGGATGAATGCGTTGGTTGACCCATACCCCATGTTCTTGAGGTTGCGGGCGAGGGCCGGGTTGTTGACTTGGAGGAACCGTTGTTCCCCGGCAATCCAGTAGCTTATGATGTTGTCGGCAGATTTCCAGAACGGATCAACTCTGGAGGTCAACTTCCCGTCGGGGCCGAAGTCTGGAACCATCTTGGGTTTCGCTCTGGAAATAACTTCTGTCGGGTATTTCTGGATGAGTTGTTCCAGCGCGGCCATTGCGCGGTTGCGCTCCACTTGCTCAATCGCATTGGAGTATTGGGCGAACAGATTTGATGTAATGTCCACCACATCCTTGCCGCTACCCACTCGCTTTTTGTGGCCCTTAAAGGTGCTGTTCCCGCTTTCGATGTGGTCGGAGTGTTCGCCTTCCCTGTTCAGCGGCACATAGCGTTCGTAGTAGGTGGAGAGTCTTTGGTGGTTGGCCTCGTCGATGAGTCCACCTTCCAGTTCGAGGTCGAGTTTCGATTGCGTCAGTGCGCGAATCGTTTTCTCAATCTCTTGAAGGGCGGGCAACTTACCTTCGCGCTGGAATCTTTTCAGATGGTCTTCGGCGGCTTTGTTCGTCATGCCGCTGCCGCCGTCTGGCATATCGTCGCGTATTTCTGATATACGCTTGTTTGCCTCCTCTGCATGGCGGGCGTGGAGATACAAATGAAGGTCGGCGTCAGACAGGCCGAGTTCCTTCATCCTCACCACCATCGGGTCTAGCACATCTGATCGTAGTTTTGTCAGCGCAGCCCCCACACGATCCGACAACAACTCCATGTGGAGGTATGCGTTCATGGTGTCGGGGATTTTCTTTCCAGCCGTTATTAGCCGCTGGAGGATTTTCAAGTCAACGAACCTGTCCACCAGTTTGCGAATGGCTTCGTTTGCCTTGGAATCCGTGTCATCCAGTTCCAGCCTTCGCTTGGCTGCGTCGATGTGGTCGCTGACAATCTGGCCTAGAGTGCGGCGAGTTGCAGTTTCGCGGCTTGGTTTGCCGCGCCCCGATATGTCATCCACGGTTGCCTGTGGTATTTCGGCTGGAGTCCGCGCAACCCCTGTGCTGCCATCGGCCCACGCTTGCTTCACGGCTTCAGTCAACTTAACTCCAATGCGCTTGGCGAATTGAGCGGCGGACTTAACACCACGGGCAGCTTGGTACGCGGCCATTTTGACTAGCGTCTTGAAAACTTTGTAGGTGGCAATGGGATCGACGCCCATGCCGACGCGACCCCCAAGGTCTTTGACTGCTTCCTTGAACTCGAAAAGTAGTTGTTGGCCTTTATCGACTTTGGGTTCTGGAGGGGTTTTCATGTTAATTGACCCCCCTGTTTCTGGTTTTGATTCCTCGAATAATTTTTTAGAATCTTCCCAAGTGGCCTCTGGCTTTGTTGCGGGTCGCCTTCCAGCCTCATAGGCAACTTTGAGGGCCGCTAAAGAAGACACTTGCCCCCCTAGTTCTGGAAACATTTCAACGGCTTTCGCCATTAAAGCATTTCCATGCCCCTGCCCTCGTTTCCCTTCTGGAACGACAAAATCAACAACTGAATTTTTGTTAGGAGAATTGGCCACACCGCTTGCTATTTTTATGCGCCCATTCGGTGAAGCTATTGTGGTTTCAGTTGCCCCTTCATTGTAAAAATCGGCGGCTTCTTGCGTTACCTCGAAGGTTGGAAAAATAGCGTCATGCCCCTCCTGAAAAGTCCTTGTAGTCGGCGGCTCTATCGGCTCTGTCGGCGTGAGTTCGCGGGGGGCCACTGGAACCGGCGCATCTGCGTCAGGCTCACGGGGCTTCGTATCAATAAAGTCTTCGGCGGTTCTCCTAAATCCTAGCTTGCCGCCCTCTGGATTGGTGCGCTTGTTGGAAATTCGTTCATCGAACTTCGCCTCAATGTCCAGTGCTGCAATGCGGCCCGCATCATTTTCCACTCCCCGGTTGATGACGTTGCCGCGTTCATCCAGCAAAGCAATCGGCGCATCTGGTTCCAGCGACACATCTAAAACTGTCCCTGTGTCCGCATCAATGATGGGGCCATCCAGTATCATGGGTATTGGTGCGTCGGGGCCGGGCAATCTTCGCGCTGGATCAACGCCGGGGCCGGTTAATAATCCCGCCGGGGTTGGGGGGCCGGGTAGCCCAAGCCTTGTTGGCGGGGCTGGAAGCGCAAGTTGCGTTGGGGGTTGCATCTGTGCATCCACATATTCCCTCGCTCGTTCCGCTCTGGCTTCTTGCAGATACCCGCGCCCATGAAACACTGAAAATGGCCCACCGATTAAAGCCTCGCCAGCGGCACTGCGAAGCGCATTCTCCAGAATGTTCCCGCGCTCAACCCCTTGCGCCTCCGCATACACATCGCTGGATATGGATTCTGCTGCGCCCAAGCCTGTGTCGAAAGCAATCTCACCTCCGACTTTTTTAGCAACCGTACTACTGACGGTACTGCCGGGCTTAATGAATTTGCCAACTGGAATGGCCGTGGATGCTGCCGCGATTCCACCGGCAATCATGGCGGCTTTGTTCGAGGTGTCACGGGCGGTTTCGTATGCCGTACTAGGATCGTCCACGCCCTCCATGTTTTGTTGGTGGCGTAGATTGATGTAGTCGTTTCGGAAAGTTGCGCCTTTTGCGGAGGTGGCTTGGATGCCCGTGGCCGTAACTCCGGCGGTGATGAGTCCTCCAAGTGGAGTTGTCAGTGCGCCCGCACCTACGCCAGCACCAATGGTGGGGCCAATCGTAACCCCCGCCTCGCCCACCATGTTGCCGATTCCACGCACACTTAACATATCGGCCTCGTCGGCTCGCGGCGTGATCTTCCAGTTTTGGTATTCTTCCTCTAGGAGTTCTTGAGCGTCGGTGTGGTCGAGTTCCAGTAGGGTTTTGCCAAGGATAAAATCGTCCTTCGCCCGGCCCATGCCTTCGGTGAAGCTGTCCCAAATGCCCTGCTCATCGGCAACTTTTTGCGCGGCTTCTTGGGCTTGCTGGAATTCAGCCTCGCGCTTCTGCCGTCGTATCTCGTTTAAGTGCTTCCCGTAGCGTAGCTGAATTGCCGCCTCGATCTCGTCCCGCCCCATTGTGTCTGGAAACTGGGCGCGGCCAACTCCTTCTATTTTTATGAGAGGCATTTAGTTTTCCCAGCCATCGGGGCCGTATTTCAAAATTGGTTGTTCTTGTTCGAGAGCCGCTTTAGCGCGTTCCCAGCGATCTTTGTAAGGTTTGAGTTCTGCCTCGCTTGCAATTCCTTCCGAAACTTTTCTCTCATACTCGAACTGGGCTTCTTCAAGGGCTTTCTTCGCCCCCGAAAGCCGCTTGAGTTGATCCCCCGCTCGCTTGTGAATGTACCCAATCTCCGTTGCGCTCATGCGTCCCTCTTGCCCAAGATTAACTGTGGCTCCCGTGCCTTGGTGAGTGGCCAGCCATGTGTCGTTCGGGCCTTTTTCATACCTAAACGGACTCGGTTGGTTCGGGTCGAGTTTGCCCATTTCTTTTCTAAATTTGCCCAAATCATCCACGCTCATGGCTCCTCCGTGTTTGGCAAGAATCTCTTGCATCTTGTGGTGACGCTCGATTTGGGTTGTCGGGCGGGTTCCCTTTGATGGAGGATGCCAAATGTATTCCGTTAGCGCAGCGGGGGCTTCCCCTACATCTGCGCCAACTTGCATTGGTTCGAGCGGTTTAACGTATTTGTTTAATATCTCTTGCCGGTCTTCGTCGGATGTTTGAATTGGAGAATCTTTATCCAGATATTCTTTGTCCATTTCGAGCGCGGAAATATCTTTTTCAAGACGGGATTTTGCATTTCCCGTTGCGTTAAACACTCCTTGATCTCCAGTAAATATCGTCTTACTAACACCCCCATCGTACACCACCTCTGAAGTGTTGTGTTTTTTCATGTAAGCGAGTTCATCCTCAAACTTACCCAAGGCTTTTTGCTTGGATTTAATCGTGTCGTTTATTATCGAAACAGCATCTCCAATACGCGCCTCTGACGAATCAAAATTTTTCGTCGGCGGTGTTCCGGCTGGAGCCTTTGGAATCTCCCTTTCCTCAAAATACCCGGCTTTTGAAAACTCCATTTGCGTTGGAATGGCAGCGAAGGCTTGATGTGCTTTTCTTCCTGCATCTTCTTCTGCAATCTCTCTTTCTTCCGCTCGTTTTGTGAACCCTGTCTGCGTGTTGCGGTAGTCCTTCGTATCTTGCTGCGTTATGTCCCATCGACGTTTGGATTCCGCTACTTCCGCTTTCTTCATTTCCCTCGTTTGTCGCCGGTCTTCGATTTCTCTATCCAGCGCGTAATTTGAAATGGCGGATTCCAGTTTGCCGAGTGGCATATCGGCAATTCCTTCTCCAAACTTTTGTATGTCCTTGAGCTTTTCGTCGTGTTCCTTGGTGTCTATCCGTTGAGGGTCTTCTTCTATCCAAGCTGCCAAGTCTTGCATTTTTTGGTTAGCAACCCACTCCCCTCTTTCAGTCAGGATTTCACGCTTCTCCTTATTCTTCCGATACTTCTCAATGCCCTCGGCCAAACCCTCAATGCCCTTCGCATACTCATCCCCAATGCTGCCCATCATCTGGACAATGCCGGGTGCTATTGCTGGGCCACCTCGTCCTTGATATTTACTGAAATAATTAGCCATTTATCCTGCCCTCCATCCAAGTCTTAACGATTTTCTTTAGTTTAGGTTTGTTGCTGATGAACTTGGCAAAGCGTTCTCCACATGAGTCATAGAGTTTCTTGAACCATTTAGGTGCTTTGAGTTCTTTCCACTCAAAGAATTGAATCCATTGTGGATTGTCGTTGCCAAACACTTCTCTGGCTACCCAACATTTATTGAAAAAACCGCCGTCTCCCATTCCACCACCAACAATAGAACCAAACGCCCCCATACCCGCACCAATCATGGATGCACGATTCTTCGCGGTTGCCGTTCTTGCCGCCAATTCGCCTTGATAATTCTGATTGTAAATGTCGCCCGCGTATTGGGATTCTGGACTAAACATTGCGCCGGGATTAAATCCTCCAGCCTGACCAACCACGCCTCCAGCCATCATTGGATTCATGGAACTTGGTCTGCCCAAAATAGCCATGAATGGATCAGATTTTGTTGCTTGGTTCATCCCAACCATTGACTGTGCGAAGCCCTGCCGTTGTTGGCGTTTTTGTTCGCTGCCTTGGAGGTTCGCCCACGACTCAATGGCCGCATCATTTATACCGTAGCCAAATCCACGGGCGGCTTGTGCGCCCCGCGCCGATTGGTTAATGGTTCGTCGCTCACCAGCATTTAACTGTCCGCCTAGCTGGAGGTCGGACATTGCCTGTGCGTTTAGTTCTTTTAGGAGGGCGGCTTGTTCTGGATTCGCTGCGTCCAGCGCGGCCCGTGCGCGGCCTCCATATTTTTCAATGGCGGCAATATCGCCTTCACGCTGGAGTCCTAACTGTTCACGATCCATTGCGCCAAGTCGCGACTGCGAAGACTCGTACAAATCCAGCAGTTGTGGAGTCATCTGGTTGGCGATGTCCATGTCTAACTGGGCATACTTACCACGGAATTGTTTTTCCGCCCCATACAGTTGGGGGGCTAGGTCAATCTGCGATTGTAATGTCTCGCGTGTTTCTTTGCCATAGTCACGCGGCGGCGGTGCTGCTATTTTAGTTCCCATACTTATTTACCTTTCTCTCGTAATCGTTCCATTTGTAAATCTTCAATTTCGCCCCGCGCCTGTGCCAAGCGACATATTCCAGCTTGAACGGGGCGACTTCCAAAAATCGTTTGAGTGCGGATTTTCCTGACCCAAGCCAGACGAACCAAGTATCACAATCTCCGACTGGATAGGCGGTTTGTTGAGTGCATTCTTCAGCGACTTTAGCCTTCGGCATTGGCCTACCCATGATGAACGCATCGTCGCCGCTCCAGACGTAGGCATTGTGGAGATGCCAAACCAAGTCGCCTTCAAATGTGTTTGTGGAGTTGTTGTCATAGGTTGCTTTTGCTTGCTGGATTGGGGTCATCCTATAACCGTGATCGCCCACGTTCCCGCTGGGTCAGAACTATCTACTTGCATTATCTTACAAGTGTTAGCCCCGTTGGCAAATATCACAAACGGGTCATAGCCAACATCTGCAAGCTCATCTTCTTGGTAGTTTGTATTATTTCCTGAATCATCATCATCGTAAACAGAACGGACTGAAACCACTATATCTTTGGTTCCTAAATCGTGAGTGAGTGTTCCATACTCTGAAGCTCCGCTGCCAGAAAACACCAGTCCCGTTTCATCAGTTCCCCAAACGAACTCTAGTGTGAATTTATCAACCGGATGGAGATGTGATAACCCCATGACGGCAAGTGCGTTTGAAGCTATTTTTGCCGCACTCCACGTTTTAGTGCTGGCAGAACTGGAATCGTCAACCTCCAGACAGGCATCCAGCTTGGTCTTGTCAGTTGTTGATATAAACCCTGCCGCTGAAGTTGTTCCCGCCGCGTGTGTGTGATCCCCTGCCGCAACCTTTCCACTAGACGCCCCCACATCCAATCGTGCCGTATCAAGTGTGCCGCTAGTTATGTCAGTTGCCGCATGGTTGTGGGACGATGGAGCAAACGTGCTTGGGAGATCGTCTAGGTCAACGAACGAAATATCTCCATCATTGATCATGGTTGAATCAATGTGACCACCAGCATCTAACTTGACAGGCTTTCCAGCATCTCCCGCCCCAGCACTTGCATTTAGAAATTCGGATTCTTGGTAGTATCGATCATCGTGGGTATGTGAGGATGCCGCCTTTGTAGCAAGGAGGGTATCCGCTTCTGTTTCGGTGTAGTATCTATCGTCGTGGGTGTGACTCGTTGCCGCTTTTGTAGCTAGTAAGGTGTCCGCCTCGGTTTCGGTGTAATACCTATCGTCATGGGTGTGGCTTGAAGCTGCCTTCGTCGCTAGTAGAGTGTCCGCCTCGGTTTCCGTATAATATCGATCATCGTGCGTATGACCAGTTCCAGATTTGGTTGCCAGCAGAGTGTCTGTCTCTGTCTCGGTATAATACCGCCCATCATGGGTGTGTGTGGTCGCCGATTTTGTAGCTAGTAGGGTATCTGCCTCGGTTTCGGTGTAGTATCTATCGTCGTGAGTATGGCCGGTTCCCGATTTTGTAGCTAGTAAAGTGTCTGCTTCCGTCTCGGTGTAGTACCTGTCATCGTGGTTGTGGCCTGTTCCAGATTTGGTTGCCAGTAAAGTATCGGACTCTGTTTCAGTATAATACCGATCATCATGCGTGTGGCCCGTTCCAGATTTGGTCGCTAGTAGGGTATCGGCTTCTGTTTCGGTGTAGTATCGGTCATCGTGCGTGTGGCCAGTTGTGGAGTAGGTCGCCGTATCTAGCGCAAAAGTGTTGTCGGCAGTTCGCTTAACAAGCCCGGCGGTGGAACCAGTAAAACCAAGCGCACCGTCCACATTCTCCGCAGTCACGTTTGCGTCACTTCCAGCCGCGCCAGTTGCGCCCTGCGCTCCCGTTGCCCCGGTGGCTCCAGCCGGGCCAGTTGCCCCAGTTGCGCCCTGCGTGGTTTCTCCCGTGGAACTCGTCGAGGTTGTGACCGTGAAATTCCCGCTGGAATCCAGAGTGGCATCTCCACCGACAGACTTATATGCCATAGACCCATCCGATTGAACAACCGGGATTTGACCATCGGCTCCCTTCTCGACGTTTGTTAGATTAAGCCGAAAGTTTTTACTCAACTTCGGTTCAGTAATCGCGCCGGGGGCTATGTCTGCGTTTTCGATCATCCTCCAAAATCAACAAAGAGTTCTGCGGAATCCGACAAGTAGGTAGTGCCGCTATGAACAATCTCACACTTAAAATGTTTATCGTGTCTCGTTAATCCAACATTAGTGAAGGTAAGTGTTCCTGTGGTCATTCCGCTTGCGTCAGACCCGCTGACGTTTGTGTAGGTTCCAGTTGCCGTGTCGGCTTGTTTCCATTGGAAACTGGTCACACTTGATTGGTTGTGTTCCACACTAAACGTAACCGTGTCGCCTTCCATCGGGTAAGCCCTGTTTGGATGATCCAAAAACGCAAACCCGCTCGGCGCGTCCGTCAACGAAGCAACAAAAGCTGGATTTGCTAAACTCACGATTCTGCGGAGTACCCGGCAATTACCGTATCATTGAAAGCCGTTAGGGCTAAAATTGCATCTTTTCCAGATGCGATTGTGGTGGGTGCAGTTTTTAGGAAAGTCCAACCGGGGCTTCCGCTAAACGCCAAAGTTGCTGTGCCGCTCCCAAACGTGGCCTTGATTCTAACTTGAATTACATGAGCAGTCGCCGCCGCTGGAGGCACATTACTTGGCTCGAAAGTTACCGTAATCCCGGCGGTGTTTATCTCCACCACTTGTACCGGGTTCGCCAACGTGTCGATTGTCACCGAACCAGTTGCGCTAACCGTTGTGTGCGTGGTGACATCCTGACTTGTAGTGGTCACGCCCGCATTTAGAACTGCCCCCACGGTGGCTTTTTTAAGCCTGTCGCCCGTAGAAGCGTCCGCATCATATATTAAAATCGAGTCGCCGGTAGCCACGGCAGCCGCGCTGGATTGCCCCGCTATAATGTTGTTCGCATCTGATTTCTCCAGTTTTGCCTTGGTGATTGTTAGGTCGCTAGGCGTTATTGCGCCCGCCGCCGTTACGGAAGCGTTGCTGGAAGGCGTCACCGCCGCCAGTTGCTTGTTGCTTCCAGAGTCGTGGGCCGTGGCTGAACCAACCAAAATCTGCCCCTCCGTGACTGCCACCAATTTCTTCGGGTGGATTGCCGCCGCGTCCGCAACATCTGTATTGGACACACTACCGGCCACCGCCACGGTTGGACTCGCCGCATTACGCAGCATAGCCCTCGTCACGTTGCTGGCGTCTGGAAATGTTTCGTTGGGGGTTACTGTTACAGTTAAACTCATCGTCTTTCAGTTATCATGGTCTTACCGGGCAACGCCGTCACGGCGGTTCCAACCACCTTTGCGCGGCCCAAGTTATTCGTAATTTTCAGTTGCGCGTATCGCCCGCCCTTATTCAACCGGGTCTTTTGCAACGAGTCTTGGTGCGCGTCAGGGTCGATTCCATTTGTGCCGGGGTCGATTCCCTCGATGCTTGTGCTGGGGTCACTCAACCCCATCGCGGCAGTTGTTAAGGTTCCGTATAAGCTGGTGGCTCCAGCCGCCGCATCTGCGCTCAACGTCAATACACCGCCCCCCGTAAATGTGATAATGGTTCCCTTACCAAGTCCTCCACTTATCGCTTTTACGGAAACAGGGCTGGAAGTCCAATCCCCCGCTGCGGCAAGGGCATCACTCGTCACCGTGAAGGTTGACGTTAAATCTGTGGAATAGTCCTCTCTGTGTTTCGTCATATAATCATCTCCAAAATTGTTTCCACCGAAATCGGCCTTATCAAACGGTTGATGGTATCTCGCACGACTAAAGCGTTTACTGGAAATTAAGGGGTCGCTTTCCCCCACTCCGTCAAACAAAGCCGTTACGTCTACACCATTAGAACTCCCCACAACACCGTTCGTGGACAACGCCACATTCGCTTGCTGGAATCTCTTAAAATCCTCTGTACCACACTTGTATCCACGGGTGGTCAGTTCATCCGAAATTTGCGTGTGGGATATGTTGCGAGATGAGCTATTGCCGGTATCCACGGTTTCATCCACAAATCCAGAAATCAACGGATCGTCATAGAGATTGATGAACCCGTTGGCTATGAAGAACAGCCGCTTCGCGCCTTGATACTTAAACGTGACGAAATCCGTTAAACCCGTTATCTCGCCAGACTGATCGTACCCGCTCCACGCTTGGTTTCGGAAATCGTACACCAAAATTGCGTTGTTTGTGGTGGAGCCGTCGATACAAGTAGCCAGATAATATTTATTGTTGTGCCATGCGGCGGCTGAATTATGCGCGTATGGCCAGTTGATTCGGTCTATCAACGACTGAATCGGTTCACTTACCGGCGCATCCAGCCCTTGCATTTTACCAGACTCACTCACGGCCAAACTCACCACGCCGCGTTGGTCGCTCAAGAACCAAACATCCTTGCCAACGGTCACAACTGCCTTGGCCGATTTCAGCCCATATCCACGGGTGATCTCATCGAGAAATATGTCGGCCATATTCCCGTAAATGTTGCGAACCGCGTACACGCTGGATTCCTTAAAACACAAAATCGTGGACGCATCGAATTTCCAAAGAGCCACCAGCTTGTCCTCGCTCCCTTGGTTAACCCGAAAATTAGACATGACGGGTTGATAGCGGGTGTAGTTTAGATAATCACTTGCCGCCACCAAGTCCCGGCTATACGGGATCATTAGTCTGTTCTGGAAAAACAACCCGTTGTCGCCATTAGGAATAACGGCGGTTCCGTCCGAGTCATTCTCATCAATATCGGTGTCGCTGGAGGTTTGCGTGATTGAAGCAAATCCAGAACGAATGTCTGACATCTGGAGGGGTTCTAAATCCTCTCCACGGAATAAAACTACTGTGTTAAAACATTGTACGAAAGTACAAGCCGCCGTATTGGACATCCCGGTGTTGAGGGTTCGGGCCGGGTTTCCCTCCCGCACACCGTACACCTTACTGGCCGTGGCAATCAGCAACCAGTTATAGCCATCTGGATCATTGAAGGTTCCAATCCCCTTCACATCTGAATACGCGGCCAAGCCAATATTCGGGGCGGTTCCAGAATTCTTATCGTTCGCCCACATCACTTTCTTAATACCATAACGCGGCTCGGCCACCCCGTTATTAAATCGCTTGTTCTTCGCAGACGAAACATAGCCCGCTGGAAGTTGACCGGGTTCAAGCCGGGTGTTCACCCCGGCGAATCCAGCATCTCCATCTTGCATTTGTTCGACTCTCGGCATCTACTGTTTCTCTAGCTCATACTCTAGTCGAGCGACCATCTTCAAGGCCTCTCTCGTAAACTGTGGCGCGGATTGTGCGGCCTTCTGGAATTGCGGGTGAGCGGTCAACTCCTTCACTCCATTCATTTTCCTCGGTGTGGAGCATCCCGCCGCGAGCAGAATCAACGGCAGCGTCAATGTGAGTAAGTTTCGCATCGAACCTGTCCTTCGCTTGTGCCTCCCGTATACCATCTGATACCTTCAAAAAAAGCCGTTCCAATGAAGGGACGGCTTTGAACAACGCTATGAGTGCGCTGATGAGTCCCATTTATCCGTTAGCTTTTTCTGCTGCGAGTTCGCTTTTCTTAACTCCAGCCCTCAAGAAAACTGCCAAGCCACTCGTCACAACTAATTGCAACGTCTCGGCTAGTTCCAGTTCGCCCGTGAAGTATCCCCCAATTGCGGCGATAATTGCCGCGACTGCCGTCCATACTGTTTTGCTCTTTAACATATAATTATTCTTTTACTTCAGTTTTATCTATTGCTCCCAACTTAACCTCAACCGTGTTGGTTCCCGCTTTCATCTTCAAGGACGGGAACGGGATGTCCACCGCGAGATATGGAATCTTAAAGTTAATGCCTTCGGGACTAACCTTCGCATCTGGAAGCACTCCTGC
>Ga0208669_1000510_pt1 | contig 15435 bp, 3 predicted proteins | sample 21_taG_FD_184095 | JGI IMG/M metagenome (GOLD analysis project Ga0208669, IMG submission 184095) | Marine viral communities from the Subarctic Pacific Ocean - 21_ETSP_OMZ_AT15319 metaG (SPAdes) (version 2) | ecosystem: Environmental > Aquatic > Marine > Oceanic | place: Pacific Ocean | collected...
ATAACTCATCAGGCATATTGTCTATATCTGTTGTTCCAAAATACTTTTTTAACAAAAGTTCAAGTTCACTATCTTGATTTACCATCTTTAAACCTGTCTTAGATACGTTTATCTTTTCAGGTATACCGAATAGTTTTTGAGCTACAAACGATTTACCGCTGCCAGGTCCTCCAGCTAAAAAGATAGCTTTAAAGATACCAGGATCCCTAGCCCCTTCGTTTAGAAATGGTTTTGTTAAAAATTCTGTAAGTTTATCCATAATTTCCTATGTTTCTATTCATATATAAATATAAAGTTTATTAATTATTAGATTTCTGAGTGAACTAATAATTTATTAGCGTAATAAGTTTTACTATCAGTAGAGAAAGTATATGTTTTAAATTCACCATTTACCTTCTCAATATTTAGTAACTCAATTTGTACATCCTCATCATCAATAAATATATCACTAACTTCAAGTTGTTCACATTTTACATTATAAAGTACTGTTGATAATTTTGGTTTTATAGAACACCAACCTTTGTCTATAACATAATAAGGATGGTCATCTGTGTTTTTAGTTGTGTTACCATTACTAAAACTTAATTCTATAATATTATTATGTATGGGAGATACTACTTCGTTAACCTTTTCATTACCATTTTGCGTAAATACTAAATCATTAACTTCAATATCTTCAATAGGTTTGTAAGTACCATCAGCCATCGTTATCAATGTATCACCAACAAAACATTTATTGTGTACTATATAGTCATCAGCATAATATGTGTTATCACCATCTACATTAAAATTCCATAAGAAAGAACTTGTAGCAGCTGAAGCACTCACTATACTATTAATTGTAACATTGTTACTACCTAAAATGATATCATCCACTTGTAATTGTCCTATATCAGATAGTGTTTCAAATCCCTCTACATTCTCATCTATGGTTGCTTGTGGATTTATAGATTTCCAACCTTCTGTTGTCATGAATGGGTGTTCTGCTGTAAAAAATGGAGTATCACCATTAAACCCATATAATAATCTGTTTCCTAAAAGTGTAGGATCTAAATCTAATACTGTATTGTTACCACTATTACCTTTTACAGATTCTCCAATTTCAATATACTCAATATTTTTATAAGCACCATCAGCCATCAATACTTGTGTACCTTCTATAAAACAAGAGTCACCACCAGGATCACCACCAAAACCACCACCATCAGTATTTTGTATTGATACTGACCGATTTATTGCAGTATTGTATCTTGTTGCATGGTCATTAAAACTGTCAGCAAATGTTACATTCCAAGCTGCTGATGTATTACTGGTAACTGAACCATAAGATATAGTTGCACGAAAATCTCTTGTTCCTATAATACTAAAAGCAGATCCACCACTTCCTTCAGCCCAAGTAAAATTTGCAGTTCTACTTCTAATTCTAGTGTTAAATAGACTACCTGCTCCACTAAATCCAATTGTAACACCATCTGTAGTACTTTCATCTGGAGTAGTATCCACACCACTAACAGTACTATCAACTGAAGATATGTAAAAATCACTAAGAGCAGTTTGAGAAGTCGAACCTCTTCCATCGGATGCCAATGCAGTTTCGCTAGTAGTATTACCATTAGCTCCTACTGCTTTTCCTAAACCACCCAAACTAAGATTGTCACCAGCACTAGGCATTCTTCAACTCCTCTACTTCTTTTTTAAGTTCATCGATTTGTTTTTGTTGTTCTTTTACAGCATCTATTAATAACACATTTAATTTAGAGTAATCTACTGTCTTAAAAGTCTCTGTTCCATCTAAATCCTTTAAGAATTTTTTAGTATCGCCTATGGCTCTATTTTCTACAACAATTTCTGGAACAACCTTCTCAACTTCTTGAGCTACAAGTCCATACTCATGCCTATCTCTATCAACCAACCAATCAAATTCAACTGGTCTTAATTGTTTAAGTTTGTATAATGAACCTGATATGGATTGTATGTTTGTTTTTAATCTTTTATCCGAAGAGACAGTTGATGAAAAAGCAGTTATATCAGCATCCGCATGAAAACCACCACCATCTGCAAATAAAAATTCTTGTACGTTATTTACCAATACATTTATTCCAGCATCTCCACTATCCAAATGATAAAAACCATCATCAGAACTAGCAAATTGAAATGCGGGTAAATTTTCTGTTCCTGTTCCGGATTTTATGTTTGATGATACATCTAGAGTTCCTGTTATATCAACTTGACCATCAAGTACCTCTAGTACTTTAGAACCAAAAGCATGTAGTTCTACAGGACCATCTTGGCCACCACCACCTACATCGCCAATTTTCATACTCCCAAGTCTAGAGATTTGATAATTTGGTGCGTTTGATTTGTTTTTAAATTCAATATGTGAAACAGAACCCGTAATAAATTCCATCCTACCAAATGAACCTGTGTCAGTAGCAGAACCACTTATGAATACCTCACCAGGATTGCTTGAATTTCCATTACCATCACTATTAACTCTAAAACAATTTGTACTCATCACCAATGAATGATCATTATTGGAATCAAAAATTACAAAGTTATCGTCTCCATCATTTACTTCAAATAGAGCATCATTATTACCTCTCATTCCTAATAGAAAGCCAGTATATCCATCTGCAAAAGCACCAAAACCTTGTGCTTGTGTTCCACCTGCTATATAAGAATTTGAACCATCAGCTTTTATCTTTATTGTAGGACCAATTGACATCGAAGCTTGAGTTGAACTCAAACCAAATACTCCATCAGAACTATTTAAACTACCACTGCTAATAGTAAAACCACCAATATTACCTTCTTGAGAAGTAACCTTACCAGTTATCTGTGCAGCTGAGGAAGTCATCGCTCCTTGTTTACTAACTTGAAATGGAGCTGATAATGCTGTTACACTCCCAGCAGAAATTGTTGCATCACTAGTACCAGATAGTCTTACTATATTAGCACCACTACCAACGATAATATCACCTGCGTTTGCATCAAGTGCTATATTACCAGCGTTTGATGTTAATTTATTTGAACCTACCTGCCAACCAGTAGCACCACCTATTCTTGCAGAATCAGCTTTTAGAAAACCAGCGGGTGTTACACTAAATGGAGCATCAGCAAATGTAGCATCTCCTAGTTGTATTCCATCATCACCATCAGCTACGAATACATCATCACCGCTTCCAAGTGTAATAGATTTTCTAGTTACATCTATTGTGAAATCAGTAGCAGTTAGTGTAGTTGAACCTATAGTAAATCCACCAATAGAGCCACCACTAGCATTTATATTTCCTGACATTGATACAGCAGACGCTGTTATCTGTCCACTAGATTTTAATAGTAATCCACTAGCACTTATCTCTGTAGAACTTAGAGTGAATCCACCTATTACACCTGAACCAGTAGCATTTATTGTAGTTGCTGTTATGTTACCATTTATCAAAGCTTCGGAAGCAGTAATCTGTCCACTAGCTCCTTTAAGTTTTAACGTTCCAGATGTAGAATCTAAATCTGTTCCAATATTAAATCCACCAATGGTTCCTGTTTCTGCAGTTATCTTACCTGTTATCTGTGCAGCTGATGCAGTAATTTGTCCACTACTACCTTTTAATTTTAATAGGGATCCGACACCAGAATTAGATAAGTCATCTCCTATTGTAAATCCACCGATTTCACCACTTGTAGCAGTAACCTTACCACTCATCTCTAAACCAGCAGCTGATGCTGATAGAGCGGTTGTGTTTGCATCTGTCTTTATTTCTAAAGCAGTACTATTAATTTTTATATGTTTACCGATAGTTGAACCTATTGTGGTATCAGCACCGAAAGAAGCAGATATTTGTGTACCACTTCTTATATCTACAGAATTATTATCTATATAAACATTATTCTCTGTTCCACTTGTTAATCCTAATGTAATTGCGTCTCCGTAACTAGCAAGTGTAGTTCCATCTGCTTGATTTAAAGTCATTCCATCTGAACTCAATTTTACTTGAGTAGCCATAGATTGAGAAGCTGCGGCTAGAGAAGCTGATACCTCATCAGCAGAACCACTAATTGCATCAGCCAAGCCACTACTAATGGTTATTTCACCATTAAATGTAGCGTCACCACTTGAGTTTAAGGTTATACCATTTGAAACCGAACCAATTTGCATACCACTTGAATCCATAGAAAGTCTTGTAGTACCACCATCTTTTAATTTTAATGTTGTCGAAGTTATTTCAACATGCTCTGTACTTGTAGGACCTATTGTGGTTGTTGCTCCAAATGAAGCGTGTGTCGTATCCGTTCCACCACTATCGACAATTAAATCTAATGAATCTGCATCTAACAACATACGAGATTTATCATCAGCGTCTTGACCTACAGTTACAGTAGCTCCGAACTGAGCAAGAGCATTATTTGAACCATCAAGTATATTCATACCTGTAGATGTAAGTTGAACAGCTGCTGCCATTGAACCAGAATCTACAATAGTTCCAGCTATCGAACTAGCAGCAGAAGCACTTAAAGCATTTGCTGAACCACTTATCTGGTCAGCTATCTGAGCAGAACCACTAAGTGTTCCATCAGGTAAAGAACCACTAATAGTTGCGGCGGTTACGCCGGCCAAATCACCACCTGTAATTGTTATGCTACCAGCTATAGTTAAGCTATCACCATCCCAAACTAAAGAATTATCACTAACCCCACCCTTTATTGACATCTTATATTTACTGCTATGCTTTCCGATAAATATACCTTCAGCAGCATTATAAGAATGAGCACTCGCATCAGCAGCGAATCGTAACGATGGTGTTGCGCTATCAAGATAAACCGTAGTAGCGTCTAAAGTAAATGTATCTGAACGTATATCAAGACCACTACCATCTGAAAATATTCTATTAGTTTCACTTTCAATTAAACCAAACTCTCCACTACCGGCTAAGTATATACCTCTCGTTGTACTATCAGCTGAGCTCGGTCCTAAACTAGCACCCAATCTAATCTCACCACTATTGTTAGTTGGATTTAATTGAAATGTAGTTCCACCTTGCAAGTTGTTACTACTTATAGCAAAGTTACCAATTTGTCCTGAACTAGCATTTACCATTCCAGACATAGATACTGCAGAAGCAGTTATCTGTCCGTTAGAACCATTTAATATAAGAGATGGTGTGGCGGTTGTAACCGATATAGAGTTACCCATACCACCATGCGCAGTACATCTGTAATAAAGTGTCGTTGGTGTGCTAGCCGTTACAACAATTGTAACTTCAGAACTTGTTACTGTAACTCCTGTTGAATAGATATCGCTTCCACCAGATGTCTGCACAAATCTAAATGGATGACCACTATTAGAACCATCCGAAACATCGAACACGTATGTATTACCAACTATAAAAGTAAGTGCTGGTTGAGCAACTCCATCTATAAGGTAATTACTAGAACCATTTGCAGTTACAGTATAATTTACAGTATCACCGACTATAGCACTTTCAATTTTAGTTGTACTGATATCAAATCCACCGATTGTACCACCACTAGCCTTTATGGAACCACTCATATCTAAACCAGCAGCTGATGCTGATAGAAAAGTTGTTGTTCCCCTCTTTACTGCAATTTGTTCAGAGTTTATTAAAACGTGACTTCCACCAGTAGGACCAATCGTAGTTGTTGTACCAAAGGATGCAGAAACTACTGTTCCTTTTCTTATATCAATATTACCATCTGAATCAATCAATATGTTACTATTAGTACCGCTAGTTCTACCGATAATAGCGTCAGCTCCATATTGTGCTATAGCGTTACTATCGCTGTTAAGTATGTTTAATCCCGTACTAGTTAACTGAACAGAACTTGCCATTGAACCAGAATCAACCAATGTTTGAGCTATCGAACTAGCTGTTGAGCCTGAAACAGTATTTAAATTATCTTGAACTTCATTAGCAGAACCTGAAGCAAAGGCAGAACCTGAAGCAACTGCTCCTGCACCATAAGCAGAACCCGAAGCGACTGCTCCTGCACCATATAATGATGCTGATGCTTCAGCTCCCGCAGCAACTCCTTGTGCGTATGTCGTAGTTGCAGCATTTCCACCAGTAACAGTTATATCACCCGATATCTTAGCAGCAGAAGCTGTAATTTGTCCACTTGATTTTAAAATTAATGCATCATTTGTTGAATTTATCTGATTACCATCAACATCAAATCCACCAATAGAAGCTGATATGAATCTTGCAAATCCTTCCGAAGTTATCGTAGCTTTTACGCCCGAACCATCGGATGGCGTTGATATACTATTAGCAGACAAGTCACCTTGAATTGTTACATCATCAGTTATTACGCCACCTGTTAATAAAAACTTAGAACCAGTTATACCACCATCAGCATTTAATGTTAAGCCACCAGCTTGACTAGCTATCGATGATGCTCCAATATCAAATCCACCGATATTACCCTCATTAGATGTAATCTTACCGCTAAGATTTGCATCAGATGCGGTAATTTGACCATCTGGTTGTAAATGAAATTTACTAGAGCTAATTTCTATGTTACCATTAGAACCACTTACAAATTGTGATTCGCTTCCTAAAAAGAATGCAGATGAACTTACATATACATCAGTTCCATCCCACTCTATTCTACCATGACCAGCTTTACCAGCCCTAAAGTGTCCACTACCATTCATAAAAATACCAGTTCCACTAGTCAAACTTTGTCCAGTAGCACTAGCACCCAATACAATCTTAGGTGTCGAACTATTGATAACAAGAGTAGAACCAGCAACCAAATCAAATACTGTTGATTTCATTTGTATAGTAGTTCCGTTAAAGTAAATAAAATTATCACCACTTCCCTGATCTTCACCAACCCTAAATTTGCCAGTTCCATCCATATAGATACCTGTGTTACCTGTTTCGGTAACAAGAAATCCAGCTGAACCTAATTGAATTTTTCCATCACCAGCACTACTCATAATAAGAGTTGTGGCATCTAAATCGAATGTTTCTGTTTTTATTTCTAATTTAGAACCTGATTGATGAATAAAATTATCAGAGTCAAAGCCTGTTTTAAAATGACCATTAGTATACCAAAAATTATTATCATTAATGTGAATACCATCTTGTGAACCATTTACATTAGTTCCCATTGTGATTTGATTCGATAAATCTGTTCTAACATGTAGTATTCCTTCTATTGAACCTGTTTGTGCAGTTATAGCACCTTTTAGAAAAACATTTTCTGTAAATAATCCGAAACCAGGCGTTGCGTTTCCGTATAACAATCCACTACTCAATCCACTTAAATCACCTAAACGAGCTTTCAAATCTACATCGTAAACTCCACTACCAGTTCTTTCAACAATATCTATATAAGGAGTGGTTTGATCATTTGGATTAGCATTTATTCTAATAAAACCAGTTCCAATTTTTCCAGTTGATATAATAACTTGACCTGGTTCATACGATTGTGATATATTTGACCTATCTCCAAGAGAACCTGAAGTACCTAAACTTCCACTCCTATAACCTCTAACTAAGAAAAGATTTCCAGCAAAATTTGTATCACTCGATGGTTCTTCTCTAGAAGAACTTTGAACTAACATATACTCTGTTCCAAATCCTGTGGAACTTACTTTCTTTGCTGCTAAAATTTCATTTGCAGCAAATCCACTAACATTAACTACACTCATTGTAGTAGCAGTAGCCGCTAAAGCAGTAGAACCTGTTGTTACAGTTGAGTTAGCAACATATAACTGACCACCTACAGCATTTACTGTTTCCTTTTCGAATACAGTAGTTTTTAATGTACCACGAATACTTACATTTTCAAATTCAGCTGAACCATTATCAGCTGATGATATTCTCCATCCCCTAAGACCACTTACAAAATTGGCAGTCTCTAATCTACCAGAAGAATGAATGACTAAATTTTGACTTGATATTTGATTAGGACTTAAAGACCAACTAGCTATCTGATTTTTAGCATCACTTAGATGAACTATTTCATCAGAAGCGTCTGTTCCACTTCCATCGTAAACTGTTATACCAAAATGATTAGCTGAAGTAGAATCAACCTCACCTATTCTAACTCTTACATTACTACCATCAGAAACCTCTATTCTTTTTGTAGAAGAGTTTATATCTAAATTTGTAGTATCTAAAGTAAATTCTGCAGTTTTTATATCAAATTCAGAACCATCGAATGATATGTAATTATTCGCATCTGCTGCTAGTTCGAACTTAGTAGTTCCGTTATCAGTTCCCAATATCAAACCAGCGGTAGATTGGTCAAAATGTGTAAATGAAGTTTTACTACCTACAACTAAAAATCTATCCGTACCGTCATCTGATAACTTAATCGAGTTTGCAGCACCTACTGTTATAGTGGAAGTAGAAGCTCCAACTAATTTAATCTTACCTTCACCTAAACTCATAGAAGCATGTGTAGAAGATAGTTCTAAATTGTTAGCGTCTAACTCAAATTTAGCAGATTTAATATCAACATCACTACCATCAAATTTTATATGTTTATTCACACCATCACCAGCGTAAAATCTCGTAGTTCCGCTGTTGTGTTCTAACTGAATACCTGATTGACCAAATGAATGATTTTTTATTGATACAGAACCAACATTACTATCTAATCTAATTTTGTCAGCGCTATCATTAAACCTATTAGAACCTATTGTCCAACCAGCTATAGTTCCTGTTCCAGTCACATTTATAGTTCCATCAAATAAAGCATTAGAAGCAGTTACATCACCCAATGGAGTCAAATGAAAGAACGAAGAACTAATTTCTATGCTACCGTTTGAACCACTTACAAATTGTGAACTTTTCTTACCTAAGAAAAACTTTGGAGTTTCTAATGTAATTTCACTACCACTTATATTAGCCCTTTTAGTTTTAATATTTACACCATTACTCGAATCGTATCTTAAAAAGTCTTGACCACCATTACCAACGTAAAATCTTGGACTTCCACTATTAAAACCAAATTGTATTCCTTCATTTCCAAAAGTATGGGAGTTTACTGATATCTCTGCGTTGTTTCCATTTCCATTCAGTCTAATTCCACCACCTACACTCGTTATGTTATTACCACTTATCTTCCACTCGGCAATTTTACCACCAGTAAATAATACTTTTGAACCAGTTATCTGACCATCTGATTTTAATATTAAATTATCATTTGAACTTGATATAGCATTTGATGTTATTGCAAATCCACCAATCTGACCTGTAGTAGCAGTAACATTTCCTTGCATTGTGACATTACCAGTATTATCCAAATGAAAATTAGAAGAACTTATTTCTACATTACCATTACTACCACTTATATATTGAGCAGATTCCCCTAAATAAAATTTTGGTGTTTCAAGTTTTACAGAAGAACCACTAATATTTACTTTGGAAGCAGTTAGATGTAAATTATTGCTATCAAAGTGTAATCTATTCCCGTCAAAGTCACCAACTCTAAATACACCATTGCCATTCATATAAATACCATCACCTGAATCAAGAGCTGCTGAACCTAATTTTATCTCTCCATTATTACTATTAGAATCTAATATTAATGTTGTACCAGATTTTATTTCATCAGAATCAATTATGAAACCACCGATATTACCACTATCAGCTACAATTGTTCCTGACATAGAGACTGCAGAAGCAGTAATTTGACCACTAGCTTTTAGTATTAAGCTATCGTTAGTAGAATTTATCTGTGTTGAATCTATAACAAATCCACCAATATCACCCGCACTAGCATTTATATTACCTGACATAGATACTGCTGATGCCGTAATCTGTCCGTTTGATTTTAATATTAAATTATTACTTGAATCTTTTATTTCTGTAGATGTTACATTGAATCCACCGATTGAAGCTGATACGAATTTAGCAAATCCTCTTTGGTCTAATGATGATGAAGCGTTTGTAACATTTGATGTAGCACCAGCTATTGTTGCGGGTAAGAACAATGAATCAACTGCTAAATCACCCCTTACAGTAAGAGTGTCATCAACAAATTGTAAAAATTGACTACTACCTTTATCACCTAATAGGATATTACTGGCTGTAACATTACCTTCTGATGTCAAATGGAAGTTAGAAGAACTTATTTCTATGTTCCCGTTAGAACCACTAACAAAATTTGTAGAAGCTTTACCTAAAAAGAATTTAGGTGTTTCCAATGTAATTGAACTACCACTTATAACTGCTGTATTAGTACTGATATCAATAGTACTACCATTAAATTTTATATGACCACCACTTCCTACTGCTGAAAATAATGGTGTTGAGCCACCCGCAACTGCAAGCATTATTCCTGTGTCACCATAAGCTTTATCTGGAAGAGCTAAACTTGGTTGTATACTTATAAATGGACTATTACTATTACCTCTTAAAAGAATTTCTTGACCAGTTCCCAATGACATTGAGGCTTGAGTTGATGAAAGTTGAATAGAATCAGCTGAATCAACAAGCCCATCACTACTTAAAGTAAATCCACCAATAGTTCCACCACTAAATAATACAGACGAACCTGTTATCTGTCCACTATCTTTTAGTTTTAATATTTCACCTACAGAAACCGTTCCCTCAGCAACAACCAATCCACCAACATCACCACCTTCTAATGAAAATCCTGATGCTGTTACTTGCCCACCAGCAGAAACTTTAAAATTACTTGAAGATATAAAAGATACAGGATCATTAACATTTGTAGATGATGATATTTCGTATGCAGTTCCGGAACTTAATTTTGTAGCACCAATTGTCAATCCACCAATTTCACCGGTTGTAGCAGTAACATTACCCGACATCACCACATTACCAGCACTATCTAAATGAAAGTTAGAGGAACTTATTTCTATATTTCCTAAAGAACCACTAATAAATTGAGCAGTTGAACCTAAAAAGAAAGCAGAAGACGACATAAAAATATTATCACCATCATAAGATAAACGAGCACCTTGTGCATCACCAGCTAAAAATTTTGGTTTATTATCAGATGGATTATTACCCTGCATAAAGACACCTTTATTAGAACCACCGATGCCGGTTGCTGGATTTGGTCTTGGATTTCCAAGAGATATAAAACCACCTTCACTAGAACTTACAAATAAATTTGTAGCACTTAATTTAAATTCATCAACATCAATAGAGAAAACTGAAGCAGTCACGTTAATGTCTGAAGAAGCTATATTTACTGAGTCACCATCAAAAAATATATAAGAACCACCTTTACCAACACCAAATTTGTATTTACCATCGGTATCTTGACCAAAAAGTATTCCATCTATCTCATTAGCAACAAAAGTAGAACCACTTCCAAATCTAATAAGTTGGTCGTCACCACTCATCGAAACTGAACTGTTTCCGGAGCCGGCAGCTAACATATCTTCGTGTATAGTCCATCCACCTATTTCACCACTTGTAGCAGTTATCTTACCGCCTAAATCTATATTACTAGCTGTAACATTTCCTTCGTGGTCTACTTTAAATGCACTTGAACTTATAAAGTGAGTTTGGGTTGAATCCCCTAATAAAGCACCAGTAGTAGATAATGTATTAGAACCGATTGCAAACCCGCCTATAAAACCAGCCTCAGCAGTAATAGTACCGCTCATAGTAACATTACCCTCAGGAGTTAAATGAAAGTTTGATGAACTTACTTCTACATTTCCACCCGAACCACTTATAAATTGTGTTGTAGCTTTTCCTACAAAAAATGAGTCTGCTTGTACATCAAATAAACTTGGATTAGTTCTAAATTTTAATGAACCACTAGCTCCAACTAATTCTAAACCAACACCAGCATAGTTTTCTCCACTGCCAGGTAATACAGAACCACTATAAATCATAAAACCAGGAGTACCACCCAACGATGAATTTGAAGCAGATGTAAATCCTAAATAACCAACCGACCTCATAAAGCCAGAACCTGTAGCCCCATCATCTCCTGTCTCAGGTATTGTGGAATCTACACCACCAAATTGCATACCACTAGCAGTTGTATCTCCACCTATAAACACACTACCAGGAATGTTATTGTCATCTCCTGTAATAACCATATTAGCACCAGTAAATACAGAACCTGTAGTTACAGCAATCTCATCTGCCAAATTATTATTTATATCATAAAACTCCGTTAGAAACTCTAATGTTTCAGGTCTTTTATGTGTTAGTTCAGGAGATAATTCTTGTTGAAAATTTATAAATGACGGTGAAAAGCCTGTGTCTGTTGATGGAACTACTGATATGTCTGACAAGTTCCATTGTCCAGATACAACCCTAAACTGAACTACAGCATCACCGGTTAGAGTCGAATTAAAATTATGAGTAACTAGCTTAAAATCCTTTTTAATATCATCAGAAGACTCTACTTCTAAGACTCCCATCCTTTTACCATAAGCGGAGGATTCTTCTATATCAGTTTGGGTAAAATCATCATTATGTAAATCAGTTGATTGTTTCATAGAAGATCCTGATACATATACCAACATTAGAGCTCTACCATCAATACCCTTCTGCCCTATAGCATTAAAAGACAAAGTATAGTCTATACTGTTTCTCAGCTCAAATTTGTATTCATCTTTTAATTGAAATCTTATTTGGTCTGTAAATACAGATGTACTTCCTGATATCATTACAGAATCTAACATTGTAGTTGATTCTTGATATGAAGCAGTTGATGTAGCGGTAGCTGCTGTCAATCCATTCGTACTTCCAAATAAATCCCAATATGTATTTTTATCCTCTTCCGATACGAAATAACCTGTTCTTTCTCCTACACCAACCGAATTGTTATTTACCATTTTTTCAGGAGATTCTACAGGTACTTCAGCTAATAGTTTGTAATCGTCAAAAGAACCTTCACTTCTTACGTAAACCTTTGCTTTAAAAACTTCACCTGAGAAAGTTCTAAGGTGACTTAATGTAATATCCGCGTAAGAGACTATATTTGTTAGACTAAAAGAAGCAGATGGCTCACGAGTAAAATGAGTTTTACCAGTAGCTGCCATATTTAAAATTCTATAATTACCTTCTTTATCCTGTTTTGTAAATGGTGTATTTACATAAGCAGTTCTACCAGCAACATCTAACTCTGCAATTGATGCTGTGTAATGTCTTGGAAAGTTTGTATCGTTAGTATTTGTAACCTCATTAAACGATACCGGAGCTTCTATACCATAGTTATCTAAATCTTCTTGATTATACACAGAAGTATCTATTTCAGAAAATCTTATTTCTGCGCCGATTTCTTTTGTAGTAAATCTGTGTGCGTCATCTGATATAGTAAAAGTATATGGGAAGTCTTCTGGTGAATTTCTTTTTCTTATTCTTCTAGACCTTTTAAATCTACTATTTGCTCTAATGCTCTTTTTCTTCGTGTGTTGTTTTAATTTTTCTTTTTCAGCTTCATCGCCTGGAATATCTCCATTGGGTGGCGGAGGTGATTGATTTTCTTGTGTTTCTGTAGTACCAGCTCCTTCTCCTATATCATCAGTTTGAGATGGATTATTAAATATCTCATATTGTTGTTGTATATTTGATTGTCCTCTAACTTTGAACTCAGAAGATATAGTTTCACCTGATACTACTTCTCTAATCATTGTACCAAAGCGTTTTTCAACAGCTGTTAGTCTTGGTGATGTATAAAATTTTATAGGTTGAACATTTATTTCAGCGGTATTTATAATAAATTCTTTGGTAAGTCTTACATTGTAAACTCCTTGAAATTCTTTTGGTATTTCTTCTACTTCACTATAATTACCAGCATTTAATGGTAATCTATCTAATTCACCTACTATTATCATTGTAGCAACGCCAGGTGCTACTGTATCATACACCTCAACTGATACGGTTCTAGAAGAACCTTCTAAATAATTTTGAACTGGCTCAACATAGATACTATTACCCTTTGAGTCGATAAAGTCTATTTGAAGCTCAATACCTTTTCTTATATAAGGAGAAACCTCTATAAGAAAGGAACTCTTACCTTGAGGCAGACTTTCTGGTATATCGGTAATTACGATGTGTCTAGATTTATCCTTCTCATCTACCAATACATCTATTTTTTCAAGTCCAAGTAGTTTGTTGAATCTTTTTACGATGGCCATTAATGATTTTCCTATAATTTGATATCACTAATAAATATCATAATCTAAAATTTTAATATTTATTATATGTACAAAATATGGAGATTATCGGTATGAAAAAGAAATATTCTTTTACTATAGAAGAAAACCTAATGGAATGGTTTAGAGTATATGCTAAAGAAGAAAGTACTACTATGAGTGCTGTACTTAATCAGCATATACTAAGACTTAAACGAGGTGGTGAAAAACCTAAAAACTTGCTATCTAGTCAAAAGATACGTTAGAAAAATTATCTTCTTTCTTTATTTCTAATAAGGTATCTACAGCATCTCTCATAGAATCTATATGAGAAACAATCATTGTAAATTGAAACTGAGTTTTTAAATACTGAAATAGATTATAAACTGAGTTTAGATTGTCTGAATCCATAGTTCCCCAACCTTCATCGATTGCTAAGAAGTTAGCCGCTGGTAAGTTAGAAACATTTATCAATCCCACACGCATGGCTAGAGAGGAGATAAATCGTTCCATGCCGCTACTTAATTCAAGAGGCCATACATTGTCATCATCGTATACTATGTAACAATTTATATTCTTACCATCCATTTCCAATATCATTGAAAAGTCTACAATTTGAGATAATATGTCATTTACAGCACCTTCAATAGTTGGTAAAGCTTTTGATATTAGCTCGTAAGGTATACCATCTCTTTTGATAGCATCCATGTAATACTGATAAGCAGCATACTTACCTTCTAACTCTTCTACCTTTTTGATATTAGACATTATGTTTCTACGATTGGTTTCTAATACTTTTATCTCACCATTTACAGATTGTAACTTTTTATCCAACTCTTCTATATCAACCTCTAATCTATCAGAATCATTTTGTTCAGCATCAATAGAGTTGTGTAAGTCTTTGTTAAACAAAATATCTTTTTCTTGTTCATGGTAAAGATTAATCTTATCTTCAATAATAGCTAACTGACTTATAAGATTTTTTTTCTTTTCCGTAGTTAGTTTTTGTTCACTATCTACTTTACTGATATTGGAAGTCAATAAATTAAAATCACTTATACAAGAATCCATCTGTTCTTTATGTGCTGTAATATGAGATAAACCATTTATAATAGTTTCTAATTCAGATGACTTCTTTAGAAATGTGTCTGCTAAAGTTTTATCTTCATTTAGTTTTTCTCTTGTCTCTATAGCATCTAATGTAAAAGGATTGCTCATACAATAATCACAATTAGGATCGTGTTCTAAGTTACCTAACTTTTCAATCTTTTCTAACTTATGTTGAACTTCAATCTTTAGTTTATCTATCTCTATCTGATGATTTG
>Ga0208669_1000511_pt1 | contig 15431 bp, 29 predicted proteins | sample 21_taG_FD_184095 | JGI IMG/M metagenome (GOLD analysis project Ga0208669, IMG submission 184095) | Marine viral communities from the Subarctic Pacific Ocean - 21_ETSP_OMZ_AT15319 metaG (SPAdes) (version 2) | ecosystem: Environmental > Aquatic > Marine > Oceanic | place: Pacific Ocean | collected...
ACAATCTTAGAACCATTAAACAATCTTATTTCCATGACACTTGCAGAATAACCCTCTGTACCAAAAGTAGTGTCAAAACATTCTGTAGGAATTATAGACATGAGACCTGATGGTCCGTTGAAACAAACTCTCCTAAGATCACCGAATGTTGGTGCTACCACTGCTGATATAGTGTTTGGGTTTCTTAGTGCATAGAGGGCAATGTCCTGTGCCCCAGTTCTTGTTTTTCCCCAACCCCTACCTGCAAGTATCAACCAAATAAAATGATCTGTATGGGGCTGTACTTGTTTTGGTCTAGCTGTCTTTAGCCAATTAGTGTATAGCTGAATCGCTGCTTTCTGACTTTGCTCTTGCAACCTCGTCAAGCAGTTCCATAGCTTCTCTGAAGGCATCTGTGTCTGTGATTTCTGCATTTAGTTTCATGTTTTCAGTTGATTCGCCTAAAGCTAACTTGCCTAGTTTTTGTGCTTGTAGTGCAGCATTAGCTAATTGTTGTACCATCTGAGGTTTAAAGCGTTCTTCATCATTTGGGTTGTTGGCTCTCCTTTGTGCATTTTCATTTAACATCAAGCCAACTTCATTAAAAAGAATTTTTGCGATACTCAATCCAGTGGTGTCCAGAGCAATAGACTCTTCCACCAATTGTTCTTGTCTTTCTTTGTCTAGCCTTTGTAAATATTCTTTGTGGAACCTTTCCTGTTGTGCTTTCCAAGAATCTTTTTGGGCTCGTTTATAAAGGGTACTTTTGGCTACCTTATATTCAACAGCTAAAGCATCTAGGGTTACATATTTTCTAGTACCTGTTTCAGTTTCTATGCCCTGAACATATTTGTTGCGTATTGACTCAGCAATTTCTAAAGTTAGTTTTTTATTTTTTGTAGTCAAAATTTATCCAAAAATTCTCATTTATTCTCACTCTTAAAATGTAGTCTAGTTTAAGTGGTACAAAATGTCTATATGTTTTTGTACAAATTGGGTTGCAATGTTTTTATATAAAGTTACAATAACAACTTATAAATTGATAGAGGTATATTATGAAATATAAAGATTTAGAAACTGTGAGAACTAATATGGTTGTTACAGAGTTCTTAAAAAAAGAGTTCCATAAAAAGGTTCACTTGTTAGGGTATGTAGGTGGTATTGATCATATGCAATATAACTACACTACTTTGTGGGGTAGTTTTGGTGAAGATGTCATGCAATGGTATGACTTTGAGATTATAGGAGTTAGCCATGACTAAAGTAAGTAAGCTAGATGGAATTGAATACAACGATCTTTCTAATGTTGAAAAAGAGATTGTTTTGTTAAGCATTAAGTACCACATGGATTTAATGAGTTTGAAGATTGCCGAAGTAAAAGAAATTGTTTCTCCCGAAGATTGGGATAAATTACATACGGTTATGAAATATGGTCAGAGGTTACAATAATGGTAAATAGAAATACAGGCATATATTTTGCCGATCAAGAAATTCCAGTCGTTGCAGGCAAGGATTTGGAAGCATGGAAAAAAGACAGCCACAAAATAGCTACCCTTGAAATAGATACAGGTGAGCAATACACACTGAGAGGTAAAAAAGGATTTGGTTTTTTTGCAGTGTTAAGAAACAAATGACGGTTCATACACATCCTTACTATTGGGATTGCGAATGTGATAAAGATTTTATCCATGCCAAAGATACCTGTCATGTATGTAACCTATGTGGTGCTAATAAAGATGATCAACCCGATTCGCATTATGATGAAGTTGTGAAAGCAGGATTTACACCAACATATGATGATTGTTAGGAAGTTAAAAGACGATGCTTCCTTACATAGTAGCGTAACACACTAATAGCTACTCAAAAATATATAAAGGTGGGTGGTTTGCTAGTAGTCCATGTCAAAAAAACTAGCCTAAATTAATTTCATTTTTTTTGTCCTAAAGGGTTGTATATGTAATCATAGTTGTTATAATAACTGTATATTAACTTGAAACGGAGATAAAATGAAAACATTAAATAACCAAAGAACCTACGGAGTTGAAGTAGAGTTCATTTCAAATGAGTGGAGCAGAGGAGAATTGATTGAAAAGATCAACACTAAGGCTCTTTCCTATAACACTGATACTTTCAGAATGCCTAAAGTTCACAGAGCATCATGGTCTGACACTACTACTACACAGTGGAGAATCAAAACAGATTCATCAGTTGGTAGTAGAAATGGGTTCGGACTTGAATTAGTTTCACCTATTCTTGAGGGTGATACTGATATGTACATTCTTAAAATCTTTCTTAAGCTTCTTAATGAATTGCATTGTGATGTAAACAGAAGTTGTGGACTTCATGTTCATGTAGGTGTTAGAGATTGGGGCGTTAAGCAATTCAAAAACCTTGCTAAAAGATATGTGAAATTTGAAACTGCAATTGACACTGTCATGCCAAGTTCAAGAAATGCTAACAACAACCAGTATTGTTTATCTAATGCTAGAAGATACGGTAGCGGTGTTACCCTTACTGAAATCTTTGCAAGCATTCAAAGATGCAGATCAACACAACAACTTAAAAATTATATTCAAAACGGTAGATACTACAAACTGAATATGGAAAGTTTTTGGAAGCACGGAACTATTGAATTCAGACATCACAGTGGTACGATTTGTCCCGACAAGATTGAGAATTGGGTTTTTGTTTGCATGGGAATGACTAAGCTTGCTGACAACAACAGAGCAGTAAAAGTTAAAAGCACTGATGTTGTTAATACTTACAAAGACAAGCTTTCAATCTTCATGAACGGACTTTCAAAAAGTGGCTTGATTGATTCAAGCGTTAAAAGATTTTACACAAAAAGAGCGAGGGCATTATGCACAAGTTAAAATACACCATGAAAGGTGGTGCAATATTTGTTGGTTACGACAAGTATGAGATTGTAGAAGCAATTGCAGAATCTAGCTTTGCACCTACCGACACCACAGAAAAGTTTATGCAGGAATGTGCTGACCGTATCAAGATTCAGTTTGGTTACAGGTTAGATTACTACAATGCAGATACTTTCATTGACGAGTTACTTAAATATCAATTACTACAGGAGATCAAATAATGTTTTACTTTGCCTACGGTGCGAACCTTAATATCCAAAACATGAGCGTTAGGTGCCCTAATGCCAAACCAATAGTTCCCATGACACTGACTGATATGCAGTTAGTGTTTAGGGGTGTTGCTGATATAGAACATAAAAAAGGTGCAACATTGCACGGTGCTATATGGGATATAACAGACATATGTGAAGCAAGCTTAGATATATTTGAGGGTTATCCAACTCTTTATAGAAAAGAATGGTTCACAGTTAAATTAAGCGATAAACTTGCAGAGGACTATGGGCAAACTGCTGATGTTCTAGTTTATAGAATGAACCGTAACGGTTATTCATCACCTAGCCAAATGTATTATGAAACTATAAGACAGGGTTATAGGGATTTTAATTTAGACCCTACTCATCTTATCAGTGCTAGGGATTCAGTATCTAAGAAATTCTATGCAAATGATGTGTGGCGATCTAAACAATGGGGGTAAAAGCCTATAACTTCGTTGGGGGTTTACTATTGGTAGACCCTCAATCGTTTAACTACGAGCCCGTCAGAGCCTTAATTTCTTAATCAAACTCCCTTTCTTTCGTATCGGGAACCCATCCTTTACTAAACTCACTGCTACTACCTTTCTCAGTCATAGGTGCAAAATCATAAAGACGGTCTATTTCTTCTTGTTCCATGCCTAACATTTTTTGTATTTTCTTATCATCATATTTATGTTCATCACGCATCTGCCTTACAATGTTAGTCATAGACAAGATCATGTGATTACCCCTTGCCCTGTTATGAACTATAGTTGCAACCATTTGTTGTGCTTTATCTACCTGCTTGCTTAAGTAAACCACAGGAACAAAACCATCAGTCATTTCATATATATCTTCATCTGCAGATACAGTCCATCTATGAAAGCCATCCACAATCTCACCGTTATCTCTTGCTACTATTGGTTGTGTCCAACCACACAATGTGATGCTTGTTTTGAGAAGCTCTAGTTCAACTGGTGCAACTTTATTTGGGTTGTAATCATTTGCTTTAAGGTTGTCTCTATGAACCCACTGCATATTGTTTATTGGTTGTTTATCCTTGCCCATATCTTTCTGCCTCATATTTTTTCTTTTGTGATTCTTGTTGCTTAGGGTCTGTTGTAAATAATGGTTGTTTGCGACCTTTATAATCTCCGCGCATTGCTATGCGAAGAAGATACTCCCAACCAACACCAGTTATATAATGATGTGTTTTTAAAATAGGTTCAGATGTTTTTTGATAATGTGCATCTATTTGTTCTTGTATTCTTTTTGCTACTTCTGATCTGTATGGTTGTGGATGTTTGCCAACATAATATTTGACAAACTCCAACCATGTCATATCTTTTGGTTTTTCTGGAAGGCCTCCAAAACCATATAGTTCAGTGTTTGCGTATCTTGCTGCTGTTGCTGCACCTGCAACTCTTGTTTGCATCTTTTCCCATATATCGGGAAAAGCAACAGAGTATTGCCAAAGACCACGCATTGGTTCTTCACCGTAAGGTGGAGCACACCTTTGTTGCAAGTGTGTCAGACCTAGTTTTTCTAGGATGTCGTATGTGGTGTTGTAATCCCAATTATATTTCTGCGGTAATGTCCAAACATCTACAGTTTTCATGTCATAAATAGGACAAACTTTAAAAACATTACCCAGTGCAGTTTTTGATTTCAAACTAATAATATAATCTTCATATCTTTTACCATCACCTGTTTGCAGTATAGTTCTATACCTAGTCAATGATTCTTCTGATCTTATTCCCATTATGACTCCGACTTCTCCCCATGTCTGAGGTGGGAAAAGCAAACCATTACACTCAGGTACGGTTGGTCTTTTGCTTACTTCTGATGGGAAAAAATCAAGATCGTCATGAGTAATAACACAATCATGTCCAGGCATAGGACGAACCCATCTATCTTTATCTTCGGGTGCCCACGGATACCAATAAGGTTGTGATCTTGAGCAACCGTTTCTATGTTTGACTGGAATGCACAACCAGTTCATTTTTATTTCAGGCAGGTCAGCTACACGCTTCACATAATCTATAGTTTCATACGGTATAGCTTCTTCATCAAAAAAATAAACATCTAGGGGAAGTTTGTTTCTTTCTTTGGCAACTTCTAATGTAAGGTTGAGACAAACTGTAGAATCTTTGCCACCACTAAACATAACCACGACATTATCAAAAATATCATAAGTTCGTCTTATGCGTTCCAGTGCAAGTTCATGTACATTTTTCTCTATTTCCTTTTTTTTATGTACTTTTGACATAATTTAGTCCTCTGACATCGCTTCTAAGAGCTTTTCTTGGGGTGAGTAATACCTAAAGACCTACCCTTTTCCGTGATTTATATAGGTTCTGTTTAACATAGGGTGGTCTATATCTGTGGGCCCAAAGTCTGAATCAGGGTGATAAGCAATGATGTCCATGTAGTTTTCTGCAGTCCTAAAGCTATGTACTTCTCCCTCTTCTAAACAAAACATCATGCCTTTTGATAAATCCTCTTCCCATCCTTTTTGTTTACCGTCAGGTTTTTGGAATGCTTCTCCTTTACCACCTATTACTATACCCATCCTAATGCTTGGGTGTAGATGTTGTGTTTGATCAATACCCATTGGGAAATGTAAATAGTTCAGGCATGGGTCCCCTAGACGGGGTGGCATTACAAGCAAGCTGTCTGTACAACCATCAATGTAAGAAAGTCTACCGTTTTTTTCACTTTCTCCAATCATGTCTATGCCTCTAAATCCGTATCTGACTATCCAAAACATTTGTGAATCATCTTGCAGTAAGAAAGCTTCTGACATTTCTTCCATGTTTGTTTTTAGTGAAAAGAAATCACCCTCAACAACTTCCCAACTTCTTTTATTGCCTGTATTTATTTTAAAAGCACCTTTGGTTACAAACCCGTAGATATTTCCTACTAATGGTTCTAAGTCAAAATCATCAGATATTGAAATCATCATTGTCGGATACATTGTTTCTGTCATGTCAATGATTTCACCGTGTGTTGGTTTAGGTATTAATATCATTTGTAGTTCCTCACTAAATATAAAAAAGCATTTGATTTTGTTTGTAATTCTTTGTCATCTCTAATTTTTTCAAGAAGGTTCATGACCTCATCTCTTTCCTCTGTTTCAAAGTAAAACATCAAAGGGACTTGATTGGTAAGATCACTTGCAGAATAACCAACAGAATCCATAGCAACTTCATCATCAATCATATCATCTAAAGACTCAGTAAATTTTATATTTTCATCAAAATTAAAACCTGCTACTTCAACACCTAGACTTTTTAGTTCATCTAATTCTTTGTTTAAGAAATCTTGTTCCCATTGTGAAAATTCTCCGACCTTATTATCGGCTAATCGGTAGGCATTAATTTCTTCGGGGTTTCCTTTGTAGATAGTACAAGGCAATTCTTTAATGCCTAGTTTTTTTGCAGCTAATAATCTTGTGTGTCCTGCAACTATTACATCATTCTCATCTATGCAGATTACTTGTTGTATTCCGTGATTGGAAAAAGACTTGGCAACTTCTGTTACAGCTTGATCTGATATAACTCTAGGATTTTGAAAGTAAGGTATCAGTTCATCTACTTTTTTTAGCACTATGTCCATATTGGGTTAATAATAGCAGAATTTGAGTGTCTGACAAGCCGTCAGAAAGAAGATAAGTGCTTTGCCTATGGTAAACCCTTAACGAAGTTATAGGCTTTCTAGGTGTTTCCCCATTCTTGGGGTATCTCAAAATCTGTAGTTATACGATATTCTTTGAACACTCTTGATCTTGTATCAAACTTGAATGTTGCAGAGCCTATCTTTCCATACAGGTCTTGTTCTCTGATCTTTCTTGTTAAAACCTGTGTTGTGTTTTCGTCAAAATCTCTATGAATTGTAAGAATACAATCAGATTGGTTTGACCAATGACTTGCACCACTTATGTCATATGAAGACGGAGCAGAATAACCACCGTCATTATTTTTTTGTAATTTTGTTGGATGTGCAACAACCCAAACAACTATGTCATGTACACGGGCAAACCTTTTGCATTTAGATATAAAATCTCTTATGTGTTCGTCCTCTCTTTGATTGCCTTGTCTAACTGCACTCACTTCATTATAAGGGTCAATGACAATACCATTGATGCCATATTTAAGTACGCTTGCTTTTGCAATCTCTAGTATGTAATCAATGTTGGGTACGGTGTCTTGTGTTTCTATAAAATAGAAATGATTGTGCAACCACTCCATAGCTTGTTCTAATTCATATTTTGTCATTCTATTTTCTTCACCTATGTCAAAAGGTTTTTCATTGTACATTTGAACCATTCTTCTAATGTGCATTGAAGTACTGTGTTCGGGTGAAAAAAGAGCAAATGACCATTGTTGTGATTGTGCTAGTTTAATTAACATTTGATCTAAGAAATATGACTTACCATGATTGGGTACACCAGTAATACAATGAAATGTACCTTTCATAATTTTGTATATTTCATCTAAGCTTGGATAACCAACCTCAACAGGTTTTACATAATTGCCATTGTAGAGATCAATGACACTTCCCGAATATTGGTTTGCAGTGTACAAACCATCCACAGGATATGGCACTGCTTGATCTATGATCTGCTTAAGTTTTTCAGTACCATGTTTGAGTAGAACATCATTTGCATCTTTGCAGTCATTTGGTATTTGTACATACCAACAAACATCTTTTCCGAATCTATGCAGTAGTTCATCATGCAAGCTTTTTCCTGCTTGATCATTGTCTGTAAATATTATTATGTTGGTTGCTTTCAGTGGGCAATTTTCTAATGCCTTAAATCTAGCATCGTCTTTTTTGAATTTCGCTTCTTTTGGTGCACCATCGGGTAAAGAAACTGCATTGGTAAAACCAACCTCATACAATGAAAGGACATCCATTTCACCTTCTACGAATATTATAGAATCTGTGTCTTTGGCATTTTGATAATTAAACAAAGTTCTTTCTGCATTGGGTGACTGTTTAAATTTTTTATCTCTTGTTCTGTATTTAATATTTACTACTTCATTGTTTTCATTGAGATATGGAAAAGCTAACCAACTACCCTCTACATATAAATCAAGGGCATCAACTGTTTCTTTATGTATGCCACGCTTTGCAAAGAAGCTATACATACTTTCTGTTTTGTTAGGTTCATTTGGTGTACTAGGTCGGACATACAGTGGTTTTTTGACATAGTTATTTTGTGTATAACTATTTGTACCAGTCCCACCTTTCCATTCACAGTGATGGCATAACCATACTGCGCCCTCATCATTAATACTTACTGACAATGGGGTGTCATGTGAATCATGTGGTGGTTGGCATTGTGGACATTTTGTTTTCTGATTTCCATATTTAGTTGTTTTTATTTTTATACCATTTTCAGCTAATTTACTTTCTATATTCATAATATTTATCCTGCAATGTTGTTGAGACTGTTCTTTTTGATTTGTTTGTAATTTTCAAAATCAATAAATCTTTTTTGTGATAACCATGTTGAACCATGTGGAATGAACCTTTCCTCTGTATTTTCATTTTTTACCTTTTGTGCAAAGATGATAGTAGCTTTCATTAATTGATTAAAGTCATAAGTTTTTACTACTACTTTAAATTTTTGCATGGTTGCATATTTATTAATTTTTCTTGGATATACTTTCCAAAACTTTTCAAAATCCACACTATATTTATCTTTAGTATCTTCTTTAGTATTAGTGGTCGTGGGTGTCCGTAGGGGTAGGACATCTATGTCCACACTAAGATAATATCTGTTGCTTGTTCCAATCCTATGCTTGATGCTTAAAAAATTATTTTCTTGTAAATATTTTAACGATCTACGGATTGTGCGATCTGATACACCTACAAGTTTTCCTAAATGTTTTTCACTTGGATAACAACTGTGGTTTTCATCAGCATAGTTAGCTAATAATATTAGTAGGCATTTAGTGGTGGGTGTGTCGCAATTTTGTTTAATTGACCATGAAAGGGCTTGTATACTCATTGGCACATTTTGTACCAATTGTATTTATTGTGCAATAGGCAAATTATAAAAATCGTTTGCAGTTACTTCGCCATTAGTAGAAATATATAATGTTTTCATTTCTTGTTCTCTAGGTATACGGTGACCACGACACCATTTTGCTAATGCACTATGAGAAATGTTCATGCCATTCTCACTGCATATTTCTAAGAACTCTGAATGTGTTAATTGTTCTTTTTTTAGCCATTCGTTTATTTTCATAAATCCAGTCTAGCACAAAAGGGGTTGATTGAAACCCATTTTGTGTCATAATGGCTTCATATTTTGAGGAAGATAGTATGAAAAATAATCCGTTTGAAGATCATGGTGTTGAATATTTTAGCCCAACATCAATCAATAAGTTCAGAAAAAATCCTGCTAAATGGTTGGTCAATATTGCAGGTTACAGAGACAGATTCTACTCCCCTGCTATGAGTTATGGCACTTGTATAGAGCAAGGAGTTACACACGGTTGCTTTAATCACGATGCACCAATACAAGAATGTATTGATGTTGTAAATTCTGAGTATGAAAAAATTTATTCAGGAATAAAAAAAGAAAAAGCAGAATATGACTTTGATGCTTGTGCTAAAAAAAGAGAAATGACTAAAGATACTATAGAAGCAGTTTTGCCATTGTTTAGATCATTTGGTGTACCAGTTGATGCACAGAAACGGGTAGAGCATCAAATTGATGATCTTCCCATTCCTATGATTGGGTACATAGATTTATTATATGAAGATTGCGTAAGAGATATTAAAACCACAGGTATAAAACCAAAACCCAAAAAAGATTATCAATATCAACTATCATTTTATGCAAAAGCTACAGGTGTAACGCCAGTAGTTGATTGCATTTATGTGCCTAAAACTAAAAAAGAATTACATAGTTTTGAGGTTGTAGATGTAGATCAAAATTGGATAGAGATTAAAAGAATTGCTAACAAGATGATGAGATTACTTTCATTGTCTAGCGATATTAGTGAGGTGTGTTATTTGTCTTGTCTTGAACCCGACATATCAAATGAAGATTTTACTAATCAATGGGGTACTAATGAAATCATTGGTGCTAATAAATTATTTTTTGAGAGAGGATAAAATGAACGATAACTTAATTAACGCTTTGGTAAAAGCACAAAACGAAATAGACAATGCACATAAGGATGCAAAGAACCCTTATTTTAAGAGCAACTATGCAACTCTTGAAAGTGTAATAGAAGCAGTCAAACAACCCCTGTTAGATCACGGGATATTGTTTGTGCAAAAATCAGACCTTAATGATACTGGTGTTTGTATTGAAACTGTTTTCTATGGGCATGGTGGTGAAGTGTGTACAGGTAAACTTCATGTGCCTGCTGACAAACAAGACCCACAGGGTTACGGTAGTGCTTTAACCTATGCAAGAAGATATAGTCTTGCTATGGCTTGTGGTATTGGCTCGGGTGTAAAGGTAGAAGAAACAGGTTTTGATGATGATGGTAATAGTGCCACTGACTCATACAATGAAAAGAAAATGAAAAGTGGTTTTGTTTTTAGAAATGAAAAGAATGTACCGATCAATGCTTTTATGACTCCTGCTGATTATATACAAGCACTCAGAAATGCTTGGGGTAAAGTAGATGATGAGAAAATTAAACAGACAATGTTTGAAAACAATAGTGAAGAAATTGAGAAAGCATATAACTCTATTGCAGACAAAGATCAAACGCTTAAAGATTCTTACAATACTCTTATTGATATGCATACCAAAAAAGAGTCATGAAAAAAAAACATTTAACATTAGATGATTGTGTTTTTCTTTGTATGAACAAAGGGGGTTGGTGGACTTTTTGGGAACTGCAATCCATGATCAAAGAAAACACTGGAAAGTTTTATGGTGAACCCACCATATCTGCATCAATAAGAAATTTGCGAAAAGAACCTGCAAGACTCAAATATGGGTTATCAATGGTTGATGAGGTTGTAATTAAAAAAAGGATTGATAATGGCAAAGGCTATCAATACAAATTAAATAGGATAGAAACAATATGAACGATCAGAAAGAATATGATAATGAGTTGCAAGGTTTTTTATGGCATGAAAATAATGCGGTAATTCATAGAAAAGGTAGTCTTACTATTAACGGTGAAAAAAAATATGTAGCTATTGTAGAAAGCAAAAATGACAAAGGTGATTCTAAATATGAACTTATGATGTCTGTTGGCTTAGTGCATACCAATACCGAAGAAGAAAAAATGAAACCAACTTCCCCCGACATAGGTGGAAAGGTGACTATTGACGGTACGGTTTATAAGTTTGGTGGTTGGAAAAAAGAATCAAAAGGTGGCGCACCATATACAAGTTGTAGTTTACGCTTAGATAACTCTACGGCTAATACTGAAAAAGTGCCGTTTTAGTGATAACTTCGTTAATGCTAAACCATTAACCACATCCAAAGATGCTCTTAGAAGCTACCTCTGAGCCTTGTTTTTTGTTATTTTAGGTAGAAATGGCTAAAAGATACAAAAACCAAAAGCATTTAGCATTTATAAGAACCCTGCCGTGTCTTATACAAAAGGGGGGTTTCTATACGCATAGCAATATAATAGAAGCACATCATTTGTTAAAACCTGCAAGTGGTTTTAGGGGTTGGGGATTAAAAAGCCATGACTCCGAATGTATACCTTTATGCAACAAGCATCATAGTGAATTGCACACAAAGTTTGGCAATGAATTCAAGTTCTTTGAACATTACGGATTGCCTGCAACTTTTGGGCAAGAATGGGCAAAGATTTATTTTGAAACTGGTTGTGATTTTGTTTTGAATGAAGATGTTGACGATGATCTACCTTTCTAGGGTTGCAATAATAATATAAGTTGTTAAAATAACCCTACAATAAATTGATAGGAAATATTATGACAAACTTAGTAAATCAACGAATACAAGATTTTGTATGGGGTGAAAGGTACGGTAAAGAAATTTATGATTTCATTGCCAAGCATGAATCAAGTAATAAATTTTTACATTCGTTACACACACAGATTAAATACAAAGGTTATCTTTCGCAAAAACAAATACAGGTTGTTCTTAAAATGAGAGAGGCATGGTTCAATGGATAATTCAGTATTACAAAAACTTCTACACAGCCATGTGCTTTTTTGGAATGACGAGGAAAAGTGGAGAAAAACTTTTATTCAACCTGCACATGTCATGGGTGCTGATTTTATAAGAGAAGAAAGAATGCCCGCAAAAATGATGCATGACCATCTTAAGTCTCATGCAAATCGGATTCAACAAGCAATGAAGTTCTATCTGCCCTATGCAGGTAAAGATCATAACTTGAGTGAAGATGAGATAAAAAAACTTACCGCAGACATTGAAATGTTTTTGCCTTTTCAATCTACTTTTATACAGATGGAAGCAGAAGCAGAGTTGGAATATGAGTCCACTGGTAAAACATCAATACAAAAAGTGGTACAAAATGCCTACATTGAGGATTTAGGTTGGAATGATGATCACGGTCAACCAATGTATAAGGGCAATATAAGTTTATATTTAAGAGATACAAATAAATTTTATTTTGACCCTAATGATTATCATTTTTCTTATAGAGAAGATGGTGATGGATATACCTTTTGGGTAGATGAGGAGACTCCGTTTGCAAAATACACCGATACAAATGCAGAGCATGATGGTGGTATGTACAATAACCCAACCCTTAATGCTATGGTCAACAGTTTAATATCTACACACTTCTCTTTGATTCTAATGTTGACTTACCCACAAATTGTTAACAAGCAAGATGTCTTGGGGATAACTCCTGCAAATGCAAGCAAAGTACCGTTTGCTAGGAGATACTCTGCAAGCGAACTTATGAACAAACCTAAGTATGAGCATAAGGTTTTAAAACTAGATTTATATGGTGCTAATGATTCTAAAAACAATGACAGCACAGGTGAAAGTGGAAGTCGTGCCTTCCATGCAGTAAGAAAGCACATCAGACAATATTCTGATGGCAAGATTACTTTCGTTAAAGCACACTTTAGGGGTAACAAAGATGTTGGTCTAGTTACCAAAGATTATGAAATAGTAAATAGGAGTAAAGCATGAGTGGTAGTGAGTTACGGGAAAAAAGAGTTGGGGCAGGTGTTACACAATTAGAGTTAGCTAAGTATCTAGGCTATACAATTAATGGTGAGCCAAATAGAAGTATGATTGCTAGATTTGAGAACGGACACGCAAAGATCAACCCAAGAATAGCAATGTTGATAGAAAATTTTTTTGATAGGGGGAAACTATGAGTTATATATTTTGGTTAATATTGCCTGTAGCAATATGGTTAATGGCTTGGATTGTTATTGATTTTATAGTCAATGACGGAACGGCACATGAGTTAGAGGATATTGTTAATTGTAAATGGGGCAATGATAATGAATAAAATATTTGAAAAAGAAATAGCTAAAGAAATGAAGTGGGCAGGTATAGCTTTCATTGTTTTAATAGTTTTATTTTCTTTTGCAATCTTAGTTATAGCTAATGCGATTTTAGCTGATATTGAAATATTAAAATTTATAAATAAATAGGAGATAAATATGGCTGATTCAACATATGTTGGTGATTACTTTGATGTAAACATTTCTATAGATATAGAAGATAAAAAAACTGGGCAACTAATTAAAAAGTTTAAACAAAGACTAGAACGCGACAATGATTCATTCACTGTTATACATGACTTTGATAATGACATACATGGATTTATTGGTTGTCATTTCTCAAAACTTAAACTTGGACCAAGAGAGGGTTGATCATGAGAAAAAAAGATGAAATGGATATTAAATTTGAAAAAGGTCTTTTCTATTTAACTGGAAAAGATCATGTAAACATTAAAAAAGCGATTTATTATTACATTACAAATAAACAGTATGACACTGATGAACAGTGGGAAGATATGTTGCAACTTTTTGGCGATCTAAATAGGTCTAATGCAACTAAACAAATAGATGATGAGTGGCTATGATCATAAACGGAATAGAAATACCTAAACATTTACAACACTTGCCAGTAAACAGATTATTAGCACTTATATATATATTTAGAAATAGAAGCTGATGAACACTTACTGCTATTCTTGGCAAGCAGAACTCAGTGAAGAACATTGTGAAGCCATTAAGCTTTTGTTTGCAGAGGGTAATGTTAAAAAAGCTGAGATTGGCAATGTTGCCAACATAGATAAATCAATACGATCTTCTAATGTATTGCCTTGTCCTTTTGATTCTGAAAATGGTATTTATCTTGATAGGATAATTGGCAAATATATTACTATGGCTAATCGTGAATGTTTTGGTGTTAGTTTAAATGGTTTTCAAGAATTCCAAGTAGCTAAGTATAGTGCAGGTGATTTTTATGACTACCACATGGACTCTAATATTCAAGATAATAGATCACAAAGAAAGTTAAGTATTACAGTGCAACTTTCTGACAGCATAGATTATGTTGGTGGGGACTTTGAGTTTAGCAAAGATATAGGCAAGCTAGATAAAAAGAAGCTAAGAGAGAAAGGAACTATCTTAGTTTTTCCGTCTTTTCTTTATCATAGAGTTACTAAGGTAACTAAGGGTGAGAGATTCAGCCTTGTTGGATGGTATGAGGGAAATGACTGGATTTAGTTTATTTTTCGCTAGAGTATTTAATATTAAGTCCCGACAAAGTGCAGAGTCGGTTTTTTTCATCAATGCCTTTATCTGTGAGTTGAAAAGTATTATCAACTTTCTCTACAAAACCATGCTCTAGGACTTCCTGTAGTAGCTCCTGTGGCGTTTCTTCCTTGAACATAACACTTAGTATCACTCCAAGCCTTTTGTTCTGTGTCTTGCTTAGAGCCATCTAAATATGTTCCCAACTTTTACCCTCAAACAATAATGCTTCGGCTTCTCGTCTGCGAATCAAACCATCACTGACTTGACCATTAACTTTGTTCCATCTTTTCATCTGATAAGGTACGCCATCATAGTCTGCTTGGTTAAGAACTTGAATCATGGTGCTGTTTTTAAAATTTGTGGGCCCAAGATTAAATACCCATGCCACTAAAGCATCAAACTGGTTTTGATGCAATGGAACTGTAACAAGATCATTTACATAAGGCTCATATTCTTCTTCTATTTCTTCTTTTAAAATATAACTTGCGTGTTCCATTGTCCATTTGTCATGTGGTTTAACAGTTCTAGTGTGCCCATAACCTATAGTTAGTACACCTGCTTGACACTTGTAAGGAACTGCAAGACCACCTTTTGTCGGACAACCCTCAAACTTTTTAATTAACGATAATCC
>Ga0208669_1000514_pt1 | contig 15379 bp, 11 predicted proteins | sample 21_taG_FD_184095 | JGI IMG/M metagenome (GOLD analysis project Ga0208669, IMG submission 184095) | Marine viral communities from the Subarctic Pacific Ocean - 21_ETSP_OMZ_AT15319 metaG (SPAdes) (version 2) | ecosystem: Environmental > Aquatic > Marine > Oceanic | place: Pacific Ocean | collected...
ATGAATTTACGTGTGACTATGAATGGTGCAATTAATCCAGAATTAACTAAATTACAATTTGACATTAAGGTTATAGGAGTTAGATAATGGCTAACATGACTGAAACAGAGCTTAGAAGAAGACTTAAGAAGTTAGAATCAGAGCCTACTGCAAGCACTGCTTTAGTATCAAAGGTAGGAGACCAGTATGAATACGATAAAGACTTTATCTATATTGCTTATGCTTCTGCTTTGGCTAACCTTTCTTCTGGGAGTATTACTAATCAAAGTGATGCTACTAATTTTCAATTCAGTCCATACAGTAATACAGGAACGCTAATGGCGTATAGGGGTTATTTTATAAATAAGTCCATATACCAATCAGGCGATCCAACAGATTATACTTGGGAAGCTACATCAGGAACTGCAGGTTATACATCAGCTGAAAGGTCTTATACTACAAGCTCAGGCTTACAAAATACTTTAGGTAATCCTACCAAGCCGGGAAGCGGTGTTGGTTGGGCTCCTTTATCTTCTGGTGTAGCTGTACCTTCTACTGCTACTTATCTTGCAGAAAGATTTACATTAACTACAACTGGTGGTGCTGTTACTTCTAATTGGGATATTGAACCTGTTGGAAAACATATAGACCAAACTGTTGTATCTGCTAGTGGTATTAAAGCAGAAAATATTGACTTAGATGGTACATTAAATGTAACTGCAAATAGTGGTGCTATTAAATGGGGCAAAACAGATGGTGATGATATCACAAATTCTGGTTTATTTATAGGAAGAAATTCAAGTGGTTCTCCTAGATTTGTTATTGGCAGCACAAATAGTTTTATTTATTTTAACGGATCAACTGGAACTGTATCTGCTGTTGGTGTAGCTGAATCTGCTACAACTGGAACTGAAACAAATTATTATGAATCAGCCGGTACGCATACATTTTCAATATCACCCTTACTAGGTACTATTCAAATAGAAATAGCTGGTGCTGGAGGTGGAGGTGGTGGTCAAGGTGGTGATTTTGGTCAAGCAGGAACTACTGGCGGAACATCTTATGTTTATGTAAAAAGAGCCAATGGAACTACTAGAAGTACTTTTTCTGCTTCTGGTGGAAGTGGCGGTGCAAAAGGAGGCGGTGGTAATCCGGGTGGAACAGGTGCTAGTTTTGGAAATCAAGGAAATATAGGAAATTCTTCTAACGCTAATGCTTCTCATAGTGGTGGTGCAGGAAGTACACACCAAGCAGAACCAGCGGTTAGACCAATAGCTAGTAATGGTGGTACGGCTTCAGGTGGTGGTGGTAATGGTACTGCCGGAAGTCAAGGTGGTGGTGCAGGTGGCGGTGCTGGCTCTTATTATTCTACTACTTATACTATTGTTGACAACACAGATTCTTTACAAATAGTTGTTGGTTCTGGAGGAATAGGTGACAATGCTTATGTAAACACTCCCGGAGATAACGGCGGTGGCGGTGATGGTGGAGCTGGCATGGTTCGAATTAAAGGAGTATTGTCATAATGTATACTATTATAGATCGAACACATAAAAATGTTTTACATACAGGATTAACTGTAGAACAAAAAACACTTAAACAATCTTTAACTACAAATTTTTTACTTACTGAAGATTACAACACTACACCACAAGTAGGTAAAACTAAATTAGATACAACTACACACGACTTTGTTACAATGACATGGACAGAAGTTAAAGCGTGTAGAGATAGAATACTTGCTGCTTCTGATTGGAGAGACTTGCCTAGTTATGCAGGCTCCGATCAAGCAGCATGGAGAACATATAGACAAAAGCTGAGAGACCTTCCACAAGATTATACTGACGTGAAAGATATTGTATTCCCAACGGAGCCATAATGTACACAATACAAAGAATAGTAGGAGAGGATTTACTTCTTAATTATCAAGCAATTAAAACAGAACTAGAAAAAGCACTGGAATATTCGGATGGTGAGAGAAGTGCAGCACAAATTATACTCAATAGTGTCTCACAGCCCCAAATTTACCAGATATGGCAAGTTTATAAAGATGGTAAGGGGGTAGCACTAGGTTCAACAAGAGTCGTCCAATACGAAGGATTTGTGGCTCTACACATAATTACACTAGCTGGTGTTACGGATGGAGATTTAACAGAGTGGTCAGCTATGTTTGAACAAGAAATGAAAGATCAACCCATAGACATGTTAGAGTTAACAGGTCGAAAAGGGTTTGTCAAACAATTAGAAAAAGCAGGTTGGACTGAAAGGTACACAACTATGCGTAAGTTAATCAAGGAGAAAGCCAATGGCGAATAGTACAATGACATCAATAACATCTTATGCAGATGATTATAAAGATCAAGCCAAGAAGATATTAGATGATGCACAGAATCTTTATGATACTGGACAGCTAGGTAATGTTGCTGGTTTTACACAGGCACAAACTGACGCTCAAGCTGCTGGCTTAGCTGCAGGTCAAACACAGATAGGACTTGAAGGTCAGCTTGCAGGTATGGCAGGTCAAACAGATTTGTCTGGCATGAGACAGCAAGCCAAGAATGAAGCGTTACAAGCTTTGGGTTTGAATGCTGCTGCAGCTGGACGCATGGGAGGCATTGGTGGCTCTCGACAATTTATAAACAATCAATCGATAGCTAATGATTTAGCAGCATCGTTTGGTCAAATAGATATGCAAAGACAACAAATGGATTTGGCAAATACACAAGCAGCATTACAAGCACAAGGCACAGGTGCTGGACAAATGGCACAGATTGGTCAAGCTCAACAGCAACAACAACAGAATGTTAATGATGCTGGTTATACTGGACTGACACAATTAGGTGAAATGTTTTCTAACATTGCATCTAAGAAAACTAGAACAGAGTCAGACCAAGGAGGCAAGTAATGAGAGGTGAAAGAATGATTCCAAAAGGACCATTAGGTATGTTTGGTATAGCACGATCACAACTAGAAAGAATTGGATATAATCCTTTAGAAGCTTCTGACCCAATGGGTGAACCTATGTCTGGCGGTAGAGGTGGCGGTGGTTTTGGTTTTTCATTTGGTGGACAACGACCAATGAATGATATGGAAAGAACTATTGCTGCACATGATTATCCCGGCGGATTTAAAGTGGCTACTGACCAGTACGCTGCAAAATATTCAGATCAATTAAATGAAGCAGCTATAGAAGAATTAAAATATAAATATCCTAAGAAAGATTGGGAGCAATTTGCTATAGACAGACAAAATATAATTAATCAAGTTGCGGGTACAGACAATTTATGGGGACCTGTTCCTGATGGTCAAGGAGGAACTAAATTAGGTATTACTCGTAAAGATACATTAGCACCTCTTAGCAGTACTAAAAAAACATCTGCTTGGAAAAACCCTAACAAACCTAGTAAGCCAAGTTATTATATGAACAAAGGTAAATCTAGTGGCTATGGTTTTGGTGGAGGCAGCAAACCTTCTAGTGGTTTGAACTGGAAAAAATATACAGGAGATTATTAATGGCAAATTTATTCGCACCTTTATACAATAGTTTGCAAGCTAGAGGTAGGATGTCTCCGCTTGGTCAACCTGCAGCTATTAGACCTTATGAAAAGAAAAAAGGTTTGGGAGAAAAAGCAGCAGGTGCATTAGGTCAAATGATATCTGATAGCATGGCTCCAGCAAAAAAACCATCAACATCTGAGCGTATAGCTCGAGCAAGAATAAGAGACAAGGAATTAAGAGCTGCTTTACAAAATGAGCAAAGCATTAATCAGCCACCTAAAGTAATGCAGGCTCCGTATGTTCAAGTTGGTGTTAATAAGTCTACTGGTGAAAAAGTATATGGTTTTCCAGAAGGAGATGAATACAAAATATTAACTAGACCATTAGGACAAGCAACACCGGGACCTAGCTTACTAGAACAAGAATGGTTTCATAATAGAGCTCTGCTTAAAAACTTAGAGGGCGGAGAAAAAACAAGTGGGTTTAGTGATCCAAAATTAAACAATCAATTAATATATGATGATTATGTTATGCCAGATAGATGGGATGATTTCACTCAACCAATAGGTGAAAAAAATGATCCTCTTAGAAGTTTTATATCTAATATTTCTAAAATGGGATTAAACTAAAGGAGAATTACATGACTTTTGAAGAATGGGATGCAATAACTCCTGATTATGGACAGCCTGCTGGTTATATTAACGGCATAGGTAGTACTATAACTATACCTAGTACAAGAGAATCAAGGCTTAGAGAATATCAAAATTCTTTGACGCCTGAGGATATAAATGAAATAGTTCAGGGTTCAGTACAAACTCCATCAGGTACTGTTTTAGCAACAGATGGCACTGGAAGTATTTTAGATAATCCTGAAATTATTGCAGGTTCTCCAGACAAAGCAAAGTTTGAAGTGTCTATAGCAAATGATGGCGCTATAGAAACTAAATCACAGACTACTATGTCAAACGGTGATACTACTGAAATAAAAAACAAAACACAAAATGATACAGACCAAAGTATTTTAGATACTGTATTAGCAACTTTAGGTATTGGAGAAGCTAAAGCATCAAATAATAGTGGTTCTTTTATTACAAGCACAGATCAATTAGAAACGCCAGCTCCTGTTGGCGTATACGAATCAGATTATTTCGACGATGTAAGTGGCGAATTAATTAAGAGTAATGCAATTGATCCTAAACAAGATAATTTAACTTCTGAATTATTTGATGGATTATATCATCCTGAATTATATGACAACCCTAAATATGTTTTAGATGGTTCTGGAGCTTTTGTTCCAAATCCAAATTATGATCCAGAAAAAGGTCAAGGGGCAAAAAGTTCTGCATATCCTGATACACCCGAAGGTAATCTTAATAGAGTTATTGCAAAGACACCTTACGATGAAACGCAGTCTGTTCTGGCAGCTCTTGAAATAGATACAGACACACCAATAACAGCTGAAAGTTTTATAGCAGAATTAGAAAGACAAAAAGAATTAAAAAAAATAGCAGAGAGTTCTATTTTAGATACAACTGAATTACCAATTGTTACTGAAGATAAATCAAAAGCAACTGGAGAAGAAAAAGAAGCAACAAAAGATATGGTTCAAGAAGCTGTTAAAGTTATTGCTAGCGAGCAGCCAAATGAATTAACTCGTTTAAATGATTTTGCTTTGTGGGCTGATGGTGTATCTGATGATCAAGCTATAAGAGAAGCTGAAGCTGTGTTAGAACAAATTGCAAATGCACCTACAGTAACTGACAGGTTTAAAAAAGCAATGGGTGTAGCTTTTGGAGCTATGTTATTTGGAGATGATTTTGTTACAGCAATGAATACAGGACTAGGGGTAGTTGCTGATGATTATTCAGCAGAAGCAACCTCAGCTAAAGAAGCAAGAGATGCACAAATAGAATTGCAAAAAGAAATAGCCAAAGAGCAAAGAGCTTTACAAAACGATTTGTTTAAAGCTGATTATAATTCTTCAAGAGATGCACAAGAAGCAATTACAAAAATGATTGCAGAATATGAAATGAAACTTCCTGAAGAAGAGCGCAGAGCAGCAGCTTTAAGAATGAAAGAAAACATTGCTGCTGGTAGAGTTATTATGGAAGATACGATTAATTCTATAGGTGAAGATAAAGCAAACTTTATTGATTTAGATGGGGAGTGGGCAGGTTTATTAGTTGCACTTGAAGAATCAAAACCAGCAGGGTTTTCAGTAGATGTAACCGAGCCGTTACAAAGAGCGGCTTTAAATGGTTTGTTTAGAAAATATATAACTGAACAAAAATCTATGAGTGAGTATGGAAATAAAGCAGCTCCTCTTGCATCTTATGCACAAGAGTTCTTTATTAAGAATGAGCTAAGAGAGTTTACTGAAGGCATGGGTGCTATTGATCCTAATATAATTTCACCATCAAGAGCTTATTTAGAAGACAGACCATTTATTGGTCCAATGAATAAAGATGGTGTAAGAACTAAACAAGTTTATGTTGGTAATTCTCAAGAACTAGGACCACTTATTAAAGCTGGCACTGAAGCTACACAAAAACTAGGTAGTGAAATTGAAAAATGGGGAGCTTCTGGTTTAGGTGAAAGAGGCACAACTATTCTTTTGTATAAAGATTACACTGACTTTATGAAACAATCTTTTGACAAGGGTGATGGTGTATTTGAAACAATGGAAAAAGTAGCTTATCAAAAAGGATGGGGTCCGTTTACTCAATTTGTTTTAGTTCACATGGCTAACAAAATAACTCTTGATAATATAGGTAAGAATTTTGATCCTTTGTTAACAAACGAATCAGAAGAAGTTGAAGTAAGAGCATTAAAGATGTATATGGAAACTGGAACCTACGACCTAGAACAAATAAAACGTGAGTTAAATAAATAAGGAGTCATATGGCTACTGAAATACAACGTTCAAAAAGAATTAATGCTTTGTTAGATATACTTCCTGAAGTTCGTACGGTTGATGCAGATACAGTTCTTGATGATCGTGGACCAGTACGTTTTGTTAATGCACGTGCGCCTGAAACACAACATATAATTCCTGAAGGTTTAAAAAAAGCAGAAGCTGGTGGGCAGTTTTATACTGAGTTATACGAAAGATTATGGAATGAATCTGGTATGAATCAAATATATCGTACTGGCAAGAAAGGATATTATGGTCGTGACTTAGGTGGATTGCAAGATAAATACGGCAATGACTTTATGGATAAAGCTGTATATGAAGGTATTGCTACTCCACAAAGCAAGCATCAGCGTGAGCTGTATGACATGGGTTTATTTGAAAGAGCATTTCAAACAGATATTTCTGGAGATGAAAACACAGACATATGGTCGCAAGCCAGAGACGAAATAAATGATTATCAATCGAAAACATCTATTGGTATTAGGCGTACTGCTTTAAATGAAGTTGAGTTACGTGATTATCAAGATTATTATGGAGCTACATATAGTCCGTTTTTTGATTCACAAGTACAGTTTAGACATCCCGGTAGAACATTAGACAATGAGTCGACATCTGATTTTGCTGGAGGTTGGTTACAAGGATGGGGTGGAATAAAAGAAAGTTTAAACAACGCAATCTCTTTAGGTGGAGATGTAATTGGTAGTCAGTATATGTTTGACAGAGGTCAAATAAGAGCTGATGAATCTGCATATAGATTATCACAAATGCCTAGAATTAAAAATGATTTTACACAAATAGAAAACTTTGGTGATTTCGTTGATTGGGCACAAACATCTACTGGCGTAGCTCTGCCATACATATTAGGTATAGTTGGCTCAGCTGTTGCTGGTGCAGTAGTTACTGCTACAGCTCCAATTACTGGAATCTTAGGCACAATTTTTGGTGCTGCTTTAACTTGGCAAGCTCCAATGGCATGGATATATGCTGGTGAAGTATATGGAAACATGGAAGGTGACATGGATCAACGTAATGCTGCTATCGGATTAACTGGTGGTATTGCAATGGCATCTCTAGATAGATTAGGATTGGCTGGAATATTTAGCACTGGTCAAGTTTTAAAAAAACAAGGACTAGAAGAAGTTGCAAAAGCTTATGCAAAAAAAGAGGGTGTTAGCATAGATGTTGCACGTCTTAAAGTACAAGATGTTTTTGGAAATATAACTGTAAATGCATTAAAAGATTTAGATACTATTGCAACATTGCAAATGAGCAAAGCTGTTCTTGCAAAACAAACTGGTAAAGGAGTTTTGCTAGGTGCAGGAATAGAAGGATTAACGGAAGTTGCTCAAGAAAGTATTTCATATCAAGGTGGTAGACTAGGTACTGACGAACAAATAAGAAAGCCGTTTGATGTAGATGAATACAAAAGAATCATGGCTAATGCAGCAGCAGGTGGTATGTTTCTTGGTGGAGCTATAAGAGGTACAACAACATTTACAAGTGAAGTTGGTGGATTTCAAAAGCTAAAACGTCAGGGCAAGATGGACGCTAAAGTTGAAGGCAGATATATTGGCGGGCGACTTGAAGATAATTTAGACAATATGGTACAAAATATAGATGCTAACAAACCAAAGCATGGAACGCCACCACCAACAGCACCATATGGCTCACCTGAGTATTACAACCAAAGAAATTCAGCAGGTGAATTAGAGTCTTCTCAAAGTATAGCAGAAGAAATAAGTGCTGAAAGAAAGAAGGGTGATTATGAAGACAAGTCTAAATGGAGAGGTGGAGCAAAAACAATTTACCAAAACTTTAAAGAGTTTCCTAAAAGGTTTACACAAAAGTTAGGTGCGTTTTGGGAAAACAAAGTATTAAACAATCCAAACATATCTGACAAAGGCAAAGAAGCATTTCAAATTTTACAAACAATAGCTGGCTCTGGTAAATTTTCTAGCATGCAAGGTGTTGATTTGTTTGAAATGAAAAGAATGATGCAGTCTGGTTTGATGGCTGAGGTTAAAACAATACAAGATGATTTGTATATGTTACTTGGTGTTGGTTTAGAAGCTGGTAGATTTAATACTGGAAGAACTAAGTCAGAGGCAAACAGTTTGTTTCTTGATTATCTAGATGAAAGAGCTTCTGGTAAAAGTACTACACAAGTCTCAGCCAAGTTTAAACCTTATATTAATAAACTAGAAGAGTTACGTTTAGCTATTGGTGGTCAAGAAAAGAAAGGAACTGGTGTTACAGATAAATTGTACGATGCTGTTGATGGTTTAATTGCACGTACTGGTCCAAACAAAAAACCATTTTGGTTTCAGAAAAGCAGACGTTTAAAGAAAGATGCTGTTCTTGATAACAAAGATGAGTTTATTAAAACATTAGAAGATAATGGCTGGACATCTGAACAAGCAACAGATTTTTTTGACATGATTGAAAACGGTCCTACTGGTTATGACTTAAGCACAGTACATGAGTTAGGTTTTATGAACTTTCCGTCTAAGTCTTTAAGAACTGGTAAGGGAATTCTTGAAGATGTATTTGGAGATGACTCTAAGTTTTTAGAAAACGATCCGTTTCAAAGGCTTATGGAAAACATTCAAGAACAAACTAACTATGCAATAGATAGAAGATATCTGGGTGAGAATGGAAACAACATAAACATTTTGCTTAAAATAATTAAAGATGAAATGGGTGGCGATTGGGATTCACGTATTGCTACACACTTTATGGATTATATTGCAGCAAGTCGTGGTGATTATAGAAGATTAAAAAGTAAAAAACTTGAAAGACTTATAGGTCATATTACTTTCTTTAATACTTTTGGTCATCTTGATTTATCGGCATTAGCATCAACACCGGAAGCAGCAATTGTTTTGTTAGGCGCAAAAAATGATAGGAAGCTTATGCCTATGATTGCTAAAGGCGTTGAAGAGTTTTCACAAAAATTACGTAATGATATTGGTGAGAACTGGTCATACATTAATCCAAAATCTGGTGTTACACGTGATAAATATTTAAGAAATCTTGTAGATTTTTATAGATATGGTTACGACACTGGTGCTCACGGTGCAATTGGTCAAGTTGGTATTGATGAAGCTGTATATAAGGCATCAAAAATAAAAGAAGCTGTAATGAAAGCATTCTTTTCTGTCAACTTACTGAAAGTTTATACAGACGCAACAAGAGTAGGTCGTTTATCTCTTGCCAATGATATGATATTTGGTGATTTTGAAATCATATCTATGTTTCCTGAAGGCAGTGCAGAGAGAAGCTCGGGTTTATATATAGATGCATTTGAAAGATTGAGGGAATTAAATATTGATCCTATTCCTGCAGCAGAAACATATAAAGTTATGGTTGACTTGGCAAAAAGAAAGCTAGGTGAAGGGGCAGACCCTGAAGCTATCTATGAAACTATGATTCAGTACAACCCAGACTTTATGAAGACTATGGATATTGCACGGGTTAGTTTTGTTGATAACGCTATTGCTCATCCAACGGCTATGAATAGACCTATATGGTATTCTAATCCTGCATACAGAATTTTTACTCAGTATAATGGTTTTATGTCTGTGTTCACTGCACAGTTGTTGCCTAAAATCTGGAGAAGAATTAAACGTGGCGATCCTACAGCAAGATATAATGCTGTAGCTGTTGCTGCTTCTATGATTGCATTAGGTTTTTTAAATCAAATGTTAAAAGATGAATGGAAGTATGATGGTGCACCCGGATGGATTACTACTAAAGGTTATGTTCAAAGAGGTATATCATCTTCAGGTTTGATTGGAACGCCAGAAAGATTGTTATCTGCTATCAGTCCAATTTACGACATGAGTAAAACATGGAATGAAAGTAGAATGGATAATATTTTAAGAAGAGCTGGTCATGCAATTACAGAAGGACTTGGTCCAACGTATGCACATGGTGAGCAATTAAGTAAGATATTTTTAAATCAACTTGAAGGTAATAAGAAAATGAGAAACTTTTATCTTTCAAAAGAGATACCTTTCTTAGGTAAGTTAAAAGACTTCAAAGATTATAATCTTGGAGTGAATGATTCTGGTATGGATTTAAATGAAACATTAAAAAATTCTATACCAACTATTAGATATCCGTTATAAAGGAGTTATAAATGGCTTTACAACTTAGACCAACAACAGGGTCTGGACAAGAAACTTTTAGACCAGACTTACCGCAATCATCTAGAATGAATGCATTGGTTGAGGCATTGAATGTTGGACCGATTACTGAAAGTGCATTAGATAGAATTCATGATGAAATGAGAACTATCTATCCATCTGTTGTTGATGAAAGTGCACAACAATATAGAGCTAGACCACAAGTTGATCCGTCATTTGTTGGTCCAGAACAAAGAGTAGATGCCGATAGATGGAATGTTGCGATTGGCGGAGGCATTGATGCACCTAGGTCTGTGGAAAAAACTTATCAACCTAGTTCAATAGGTTATAAAGGTCCAGGAAATGTTCAGGCAAGAGTAGCTGGTAATGTTGGATTGAGTCAAGAAAGATTTAGTCCAGAGCTAATGCAAAGAATAGCTCCTGATTATGCTGGACTTGATCCTAATCAAGACAAGCCATACTTATCTCCTGATGAAGAGATATATCATCTTCAAGAATTTGCTAGGCTTAAAGGAGTTACTACATTAGAAGTAGAGCAAAGTCCAGCTTTGACAGAAGAGTTTGGTAGGTATCTTGGTCAGAAAACAATGACCATGGATAATGACAGGTATGTTAATTACACTAGGGAAGGTCAAAGTTTTGGTGGTAGAACTCCAACGCTTTATAGAACACCTTCACAAATTAGTAATTACAATCGTCAAACATATCCTGATGCAGCGGGCAATCCAGAGTTTGCTATTACTGATTTGGCAAGAGGCAACAGAGAACAAATAGTTCAGAATCTTGTAGACTATGGAATGTTAAGAGAGCATGCAGAAGAAAGATATGACGAAGCTGTTAAATTAAATCCAGAAGAAAGTGTATTAGCAAAGAACATGCATTTAATTGCAGCAGCAACTACTTCTAAAAAAGCTAAACAAGAATATGCTTATCATGAAAATGGTTTGTTTGGTATAGCTGATAAGGTTCATAAATCTTTAATGGGAACTATGCGTTCAGGACCAATGGGTCCAGCTGCAATAGAAAGGTTTGCTATGAAGATTGAACAAGGCAATCCAAATTTCTCAAGGTCTCAAGCCAGAGATTTTCTTTACAGTTTTGTTTCTAGTTATGCAATGGTTAAAGAATCAAATCCAAATGCTGGTCGAGCTTACGCTGACTTTATGGTTCTTGCTGTGTTACATCATGCTAAAACTAAACTATCTAATTATGAAAGAAAGAAAAGCTCTGATGATGCAGATAGACAAATGAGAAATGAGTCTACAGAAGAAGCAGCTATAAGAGGCGAAAGAAGTTTAATGGTTGGCATTTCTGATGACAGAAAAATTGGCAAGTTAATACTTGATGCTATGGGTTTTGAACAAGCAAGAAGCGAAGAGCATGCAATTGCAGGATCAATGGCTAAGAACATGATGGTTGATGCTTTTGAATCACAAGATGCTAATCCAGATAGTGAAATGTTTGGCGATTGGAATGAACAATTGTTTCAAAAAGAAATAATTACTGAAACTAATCCTGATGGTTCTATAAAGTTAGATGAAAAGAATCAGCCAAGAAAACATATGAACTTTACTCTTACATCTAAAGGTTTAGATATAGCTGAAAGATTAACACCAATGATTGAAGTTGTAATGCCCGGTGCTGTTAAAGATGTTAGGTATAACAGAAGACCTGTAGTGCCATCAATTGAATCTGTAACAAAGTCAAGGTCAGGTGGTCCAAGAAAAATGGTTGGTAAAACAATCAAACAAACAGGTAAGCCAGTAGATATAGGTGATGTTACTGAAATGGACGAAATGAAAAACGTTTCAGAAAACACAGGTGTTGGCATTAGTATTGCTATGGCTGCTCTTGTACAAGAAATATTAACTGAGTTTCAAAATATACTTGCACGCAATGGCAACGATATAAACTCTATTGGTTTTTTAAATGACTATAAAAACTCTATGATGTTTGCCATTGAGCATTCAAAGTATCAAAACATGAAAGGTGATGGCACAGGAAACAGAGGTATTTATGGTGATCGTCCCGGTGTTGTTTTAAAAAGAGATAGACAAGGTAATTTTCTTAAGACAAATAAACAATCTGGTATTGATGAAATAGTAGAACAAGAGTTTGCTGATGAGTTAGGTGACTTTAGTGATAGAATTAAAGACGGACAGTTTGATAGTGCTATAGAATTTATTCAAAGAAATGTTGTTAATGGTGTATCAAAAGAATTTTTCTATGATTATTTTTATGGATTAAACACTAGATTAAATGTTGACCAGAACGTAGGAAATTATCAACATAACAAATTGATTAGGTCTTTGATTGAATCACACAAAAAGTTTGCATATCAATTAAATAATCCTATGCACGTTATATCTTTGAAGGCTGGAATCATGAAACGTTTTGGCTACGATAAGATGGATGTCTTAACAGCAGCAGATCAATTTGATAAAGAAGTTGATTTGTGGGAAGGAACTACTACAGCAGAAAAAATAAACATAGGTAAGAACTGGGAAGGCTGGGCTTCAGTTGCAGCAATTGCAGAAGCAGTCCAATTTAATCAGGCAATTAAAGACCCAAATGTTCCAGTATATACATCAGGATTTTTTACAGAAGTTGATGGACTTACCAATGGCATGGCTCATTCTGCAGCACAAGCTGGTGACATGAGAACTGGATGGGGTGCAGGTTTGTTTGATCCAATTCGTTATGACCATTGGGTTAGAAACTATGATTTAATTGAACAGTTTCAAAGAGAAGGAAATCTTGATGCGTTGGCAGATTTAGAACATGCACAAGGAAACTCAACAAACTTTGCTGTTTATTTAGATGCTTACAATAGAGTTAATGAAAGCATGAAGAATGACATAAGACGTTTGTGGGACGGTTCGTCTAAGCCCGGTGTACCTATGAGCATAGGTTTGCCCGGATTAATAACTGATGCAGCACATGAAGGTGCAATGGCTATCATGCAGTTAGCACATGCAGGTGGCGATGGCAAAGGTCAAGGTAGCAGAAAGTTTGTAGATGCTATACGCATTATGTCTAAAGAAGACCCAGTTACTGGAAAGATTCGTAATAAACTAGGTCGTTCATTTGTAAAAAAACCAGTTATGATTTTTGGTTATGGCGCAGGTGCTGCAAGAATAAGAGAGTCTGTTAGAAATTTTGTAGATGATTTATTTCTTAAAGACCCTAGCTTACGTGAAGAGTTTATAGCTAATGGTATAGATATTGATAAAGAATTTATTGATCCATTAGGTGTTATTGCAGCAGAAGCAGTTAATCAAAGCTTTGGAATTATTAAAGAGTTTGCAACAACACTTTCTGAAACTGCTACAGTAGCTAAACAACAAGGCTTTCCACTTAACATACCTACTTTGGCTGGCTATAAAATAAATCTTGGTGGTATTACTTATCAAGCAGACGAAGGTAACAGGGTTAGATATAAGTATAATCCTGGAGTTAGTGCTTTAGAAAGAGATAGATATCTAACAAGCACTGATCCTGAGTATGTTCAAAAAGAAAAAACACCAAATGCATTTGAAGGTATATCACAAATGATGGTATCTGATTGGAATCCTTTCTTTGAAGTTAATGGATTTCTTAAAGCAGCTACACAAATAACTGTAATGTTAAATCATGCTAATGATAATATTAACATGAACAGACATTTAGTTAATGTACACAAACGTAAGCTTGCACAACGTGGTATTAATTACAACTCAAGTAATACTGATGTAGGAAACACAGCACTACATATTTTTGATGGGTTGCTTGTTATGCCTATTGAAGCAGAGATGCATACTAAAGAGTTGAACAAAGTGTTTGGAGATATGGCTAAAGCAAATAAAGGTCATACAAGTTTTGTTATAGATGCTTTGACATATGAGTTGCATGCCAATGGTGACAGAATATCTGACCCGAAAACTGACATAGGTACTAGGGGAGACTTTGTAAAAATTGGTGCAGTAGAGTTTGACACATCATTCAAAAGACTACTTAGTGAAGAAGGAGAGGCAGTTCTTGCAACACACGAAACGTGGGGAACATGGCATCCGGGACTTGACAAGTATGCTTTCCAATGGAAAGATGATTCTGCAACAGTTTTAGAAAAACTTAATCTTTTTGATACTAGAAGACAAAAGATGGCAAATAATATTACCAATTACCATCAGTTCTTTTGGGCAACACAAGATGTTAATACACTTCTAAATAATAATCCAGACAGAGTATCTGCACACGTTAAACCAAGAAACAAAATATAAAAAAAAACCCCCAACAGAATCCATTAAGGAAACTGTTGGGGGTTTTTTTAATAGCCTCGCTTTTGCTTGACTTGATTTAATAAATTTCTAGCTTCTTGTCTGCCTTTGTTTGCAACTTTTTTAGCCCAAGCGTTTGCTTCTTGCTCAGACCTTCCCATTTTAATTGCAGCATTGTATTCTAATTCAAGATTCTTTTCATAAGTATCATTGATTAACCAGTTGTTTATTTCTGGTGTGTTAGCTAACTTTGGTGGAACACCATAGGAATCTACATATTCCTTATCTGTTACACCATCCAGAGCTAGAATATTATGTTCTCTTTTCTTCTCTGCCATGTCAATGTCCTGATGTTAATATGGTTGAACCTTCTTGAGTCTCTTCGTCATCTTCTAGGTAATCTATTAATGATTTTAGAAAGTTTCCTTCTTCATTCATAGGGTATACCATCTCGATTACTTCTGTTCTCTTTGCTTTCTCACTGTCATCTATTATAGTAAAGGTTGCTTTAACCATGGTTTGCATGTTGATCTCCTGATACCATGTTATATCCTAAGATAGCCATGCTTTTAATTAAACTTCTT
>Ga0208669_1000515_pt1 | contig 15377 bp, 17 predicted proteins | sample 21_taG_FD_184095 | JGI IMG/M metagenome (GOLD analysis project Ga0208669, IMG submission 184095) | Marine viral communities from the Subarctic Pacific Ocean - 21_ETSP_OMZ_AT15319 metaG (SPAdes) (version 2) | ecosystem: Environmental > Aquatic > Marine > Oceanic | place: Pacific Ocean | collected...
TTGAGAGATTCCTATCTCGTAGATGTTTGTGTTGATGGAATGGACGAAGTGTATCAGTTAGCAGCAGATATGGGTGGTGCAGATTTTATATTTACTGGTATAAATGATTCAGAGATAATGCACAATTCAGCCATGGTAAATCTCAATATAGTAGATTCTATGAAACGACTTGGGGTAAAGAAAGTATTTTATTCATCTTCTGCATGTATGTATCCTGAGAATCACCAATTAGAAATTGATGTACCTGCACTAAAAGAAGATATGGCATATCCTGGTAATCCTGATTCAGAGTATGGGTGGGAGAAGTTATTTAGTGAAAGGTTATTTTTAACTTATGCTAGAAACGAAGATTTTGATGTTAGGATAGCAAGATTTCATAATATATTTGGACCTGAAGGAACATACGATGGTGGTAGAGAGAAGGCACCAGCAGCACTATGTAGGAAAGTAATTAAGTCAGATGGTACAATAAAAGTTTATGGTGATGGACAACAGACTCGTTCATTTTTATACATTGAAGAATGTGTTGAAGGGATACGAAGATTGATGGAATCAGATTGTACAGAACCATTGAATCTCGGTTCGGATGAAGTGATTTCTATCAATGATTTTGCACAGATGATTATAGGTATTTCTGAAAAAGATGTTAATATTGAAAATATAGATGTACCGCAACTTGGAGTACGAGGAAGAAATTCAGACAACACTTTGATTAAAGAAAAGTTAGGATGGGCCCCAAAACAATCCCTACGAGTTGGTATTGGAGAAACATATAAGTGGATTGAAAATCAAGTCAAGGGAGAATCATAATGAAATTGATTTATTCAAAAGTAGAACCTGATAAGTTATTACATATTATCCATAAAGCCGATGAATTCTACACAATAGAAGAAGGACATAGACGAGATGTAGTAGGAGAAAAGGAATTTATTCAGCTGTCAGCATTAAATATGAATGAAGGGCATACTTTTAAACCACATCAACATATTTGGAAACCAGGTGAAGAATCTTGTATAGCACAAGAATCTTGGGTGGTAATAAAAGGTAGTGTGGAATGTAATTTGATGGATACGGATGGAGTTACATTATCTAAACCTGTACTAAAACAAGGCGATTGTTCTGTGACTTTAGGTGGTGGACACACCTATTTAATATTAGAGGATGATACATTAGTTTACGAATATAAAACAGGTCCTTATAAAGGACAAAAGAACGATAAGGTTTTTCTTGATTAATTTACCAAATGTTACATTGTATGCAGTTTCCTCTGTTCAAATAGAACAGACAATTAAGGCACTTGAGTACTCATGTAGGGGAATCAATTTTGGTGCGGTAAAGCTTATAACATCTGAGGATATAGACCACGATTATATTGAGGTAGAGAAAGTACCAAGAATCGATTACGATGGGTTTAGTAAGATTATGCTATATGATTTACCTAAATATATTAATACTGATTACTCGATTTCAATTCATTATGATGGATTTATAGTTAATCCTGAACAATGGAGAGATGATTTTTTAAATTATGATTGGATAGGACCCCTTTGGACGAAAGGTCATAATTATTTTGACAAGAACGGTAACCAAGTTAGGGTTGGAAATGGTGGTATTTCCCTTAGAAGTCAAAGACTTATGGGATTGGCAAGAAAGTTAAATTTACCTTGGGAGCCATTTACTAATAATGGAGAACACGAACCAGGTTATTGGGAAGATGCTTTAATTTGTGTAAAGAATAGACATATTTATGAAGAACATGGATGTAAATTTGCACCAATAGAAATAGCAGCAAAATGGGGTAGAGAATTACACAATCCACCTATTTCAGAAAATGAAGGGATAACACCTTTCTCATTTCACGGAAAAAAGGATCCGTACTTAGACCTTATACGATAATATGATAACAACAAGATTAAGACATACATTTACACCTAATCCTGAAACAAAGACACCAGACATAGGATTGGCCAACAGATTGTTTCAAATAGCAGCAGGTATTGGTTATGCAAAAAAATATAATGATGAGGTAGTTTTTCCTGATATCCTACATAAGAACTATGATATTCATAGAAATACTATATTCAGAAATCTAAACTCTAATGGGGGTTCAAGGGATTTTATACAAAATACACATAGTTATACTGGTTATGGATACCAACCAATACCATTTAAACCAAATATGGAACTCAATGGTTGGTTTCAATCTTGGAAATACTTTGAGGGTGCAGATGATAAAATAAGAGAAACTTTTTCAATACCAAAAGATATAATGGATTATTTGATTCCAAAGTATTCTGATATTTTAAGTAAAAAAACAGTTAGTGTTCATGTCAGACGAGGAATACAGGCAGCAGATGAGGCGGCACTAAGACAATATCCACAAGCAGGTGCAGATTATATATCTGAGGCAGTAAAGATGTTTGATTCATCATATACTTTTGTTTTATTTAGTGATGGTCATAATTGGTGTAGGGAAAATCTTAGAGATGATGTGCAATTTGTTCACATCGAAAATGAAACAGAGATAGTTGATTTGTATTTGATGTCATTAATGCACCACAATATTATTTACAATAGTACTTTTAGTTGGTGGAGTGCGTGGTTGAACAAAAATCCAAATAAAAAAATAATCACTCCTAATACTTGGTATGGGCCAGACAATCCTTGGCCTAATCAACCTGATGAGGATTTGATACCAAATAATTGGATACGAATATAATGGAACAAGACATAAATAAAGATTACTTTAAAGAAAAAGTAACAAAAGAAAATCCAACAATATTTGATGTTGGAACATTTGATGGAAGTGATTGTTTAGATTTTTTAAAGTTATTTGAAAGTCCAAATATATATGCATTTGAAGCAGACAAAAGGTCAGTTGATATTTTCAAAAAGTATGTTGGTGATAAACCAATTAATTTAGTAGAAACTGCACTATCTAATGTGGATGGGGAAATAGAGTTTTATCAGAGTGAAAGTGAAACTCGTAGGCATACTCGATATGATTATGAAAAGACTTGGAGTGCATCAGGTTCAGTAAAGAAACCTGAAAACCATTTGAATGTATTTCCTGATATTGAATTTGAATTAAATAAAGTTAAATCTACAAGATTGGATACTTGGATATCAGATAAAGATATTGATTTGATTGACATAATGTGGGTGGATGTTAATGGTGGTGAAGAAGAATTTTTGGATGGGGGAAAAAACACCATAAATGATAAAGTTAACTACCTATATATAGAATTCAACGGAGTTGATGACCGAAAGTTATACAAAGATTGTTATACTGCAAATCAGATTAAAGACACATTACCTAATTTTGAGGAAATAGGTATCTATAATTTTATGGGAAATTTTGGTAATATATTATTGAAGAATAAAGGAGTAGGATAATGGGAAATTATCAAGGACTAAAGAAAGAGGAAGTTCGTGATGAATATGGAAAAGATATTCATTATACAAGTTGGCCAGTTGGAAAGATTCCAAAGGAATTCCAACGACCTGAACTCGACCAACTAACAGAGTTGGGATACGATTGGGATGATCCACGAGATGTAATAGATATGTTTGAGGAGAAGGTTGCCAAGTTTGCTGGTAGTAAATATGCTTGTAGTATAGATTCGTGTTCCAATGGATTATATTTAGCAATGAAATATCTTGATGTCAAAGGAACAATTACAATTCCAAAAAGAACTTATGTATCACCACCGATGCAAATTATACACGCTGGTTGTAAAGTAAAATTTGAAGATAGAGAGTGGAGTGGGGTTTACAAATTAGAACCATACAATATTTGGGATGGTGCTACGGCATGGACAAAAGGAATGTATGTCGGTGATGATGCAATACAAGTTGTGTCGTTTCAGATAAAGAAAAGAATTCCTATTGGTCGTGGTGGTATGATTCTTACCGATAGTAAAGAGGCATATGATTGGTTTAAGTACGCCACATATGATGGTCGTAACTTACGAGAATATTATATGGATGATGAATTTGCTATGATAGGTTGGCACTTCTATATGACTCCTGAAGATGCAGCAAGAGGTATCATATTGATGGATTCAGTTCCAGAGGTAAACGAAGATACTGGTGGTTCATCCACATATTCAGATTTATCAGATAGAAAAGTTTTTAAAGATTATTTAGGAGAATAAATGACACCGAAAATATCCATAGTTACAGCAACACATCGTAGACCTGATTTACTTTACAAATGTATAAAATCAGTACAGACCTCAACCTTACAAGAGTATGAACACATAATTGTAGGTGACCATTGTGATTGGGCACAGAGAGTGTGTGAGTTATTTTCAGATGATAAAAGAATAAAATATTTTGAAACACCACATCCTCATGTTTGGAATGCTGGTGCAAGTTCTAAAAATATAGGGATAGAAAAGGCACAAACTGATTACATTGTTTATTGTGATGATGATAATATAGTATTAGAAAATCATTTGGAAGTGATGTACAATGAGATGTCAAAAGGAACTAAGTTATGTGCTTCAAAGTTATACGAAATCACATTAGATAATTGGGGAGATGGTTCAATAGAAACTCTAATGAACATACCACTACCAAAGTTAAATGAATTACAGAATGGCAGGTCACATTATGGTGATATGCAATGTTACGGACATACAAAATCATTATCGGATAGTGTTGGTGGATGGCAAACAGCCGAAGAAATACAACACGATGGTAGATGGACAAAATCAGCAGTAAATGAAGATGGATATTTACTATGGAAATTCGATAGACTTATTAACGAGAAGCCTGTTTTTCTTGATTCTATAAGTGTTGTTTATTATGGTAGAGGTGCCTGTTCAAATAAAGATAATGAGTATGAAAAATTATTAAATATTGATGAACTATTTGTTTATCCAAAACTCACGGAGAAATTATGAAGAAGAAAGCGTTTATAACAGGTATATCTGGTCAAGATGGTAGTTATCTTGCAGAATTACTATTAGAAAAGGATTATGAGGTCTATGGTATAATCCGTAGAAACTCTACACCTGAACATCAAGAAAGTAGGATTGACCACTTGGTTGGAAATGGAGTAGAAACAGAATATGGAGATTTACTTGATGTAAGTTCATTAGAAAGAATGATACGAACCATACAACCTGATGAGATATATAATATAGCAGCTCAAAGTCATGTTAGAATCAGTATGGATATTCCACAATTTACAGTTCAAGCTAATGCTCTTGGGTTATTGAATGTATTAGAGGCATATAAAAACAATTGTCCTACCGCAAGATTTTATCAAGCATCATCATCTGAGATGTTTGGTCGTTCAGTAGATGAAGATGGGTATCAAAGAGAAACCACACCGATGCAACCTACGAGTCCTTATGGATGTACAAAGGTATTTGGATTTAATATGGTAGTACATTACAGACACGCCTACAAATTATTTGCATCTAATGGTATCCTATTTAATCACGAATCTCCAAGACGAGGTTCTAACTTTGTAACCAATAAAGTTGTTAAATCTGCAGTAGAGATAAAGAGAGGGTTACGAGATAAACTACCACTTGGTAATTTAGAAGCATATCGTGATTGGGGACATTCAAAGGATTATGTTAGAGCAATGCATATGATTATGAATCATACTGAACCAGATGATTTTGTATGTGCAACAGGTGTTACCAATTCGGTTGGTGATATGTGTAAGTATGTGTTTAATCAATTAGATTTAGATTATAGAGATTATGTAACTGAGGATCCAAGGTTTATGAGGTCAGAGGAATTGAAATATCTTCGTGGTGACTCTACAAAACTTAGAGAAACATTTGGATGGAAACCTGAATATACATTTGAATCGTTGATGAACGAGATGATTGAACATTGGGAAAAAATATACGATTTTGAGAAAAAATAAGGATATATATTAATATGAAAGAAAAGGTTTTAGTAGTAGCTCCAACGACTGCAAGTAGATTACCATTATTAAAAGAGGTTTTAGAAAAATTATATGACAATAATAATTTAGACATTAAAACTATTGTTGTAAAGAATGGTACTTATTCAGATGAAGAATATCAGAATTTTGATTTTGGATTACCCAATATAATAAAAACCACTTCAGAACCTGGTGGACATATAGCACATGCTATGAATGTTGGTATGGAATATATGACAGACGAGGATTGGTTTGTATATCAAGAAGATGATATAGTGTTTCAAAATGAAAAGTGGTTAGAAAATATGATTTCTATCTATAAAACCATCGACAATTGTGGGGCATTCGGAACACGACTACACGGACAACAAAGACAATTTACAAATACATCTCCATCTCTTAAAAAGAAAGATGAAGATATTTTTGAAGTTTATTGGTCAGATGGGTTTACCTTGATTAGTGGTGATATAATTAGGAAACATAATCTTAGGTATGACGAACATATGATGACCGTACCAAATGCCTGTATCAATTTACAATTATTAGAGTTGGGTTATGAAAATTGGAGAACTGAATTACAATATGTCCATCATCACATTGGTGGAGATAGAACTGGTACACCGAAGTGGAAACACGCAGATGTTCGTGTCGATATGAAACGGGCTGATTGTCAAATATATTTAAAATATAATGGGTGTGGTAATGAGAAAATACAAGAATGGGTTGATATGGATACTATTAAGGCTAGAGATTGGTTAATATCAAAGGGTAGAGACAAAGAAGATTATCGAACTTTTGAGTTGAATGAGGAGAACTATATATAGATGAAATATTTATATGTTAATGGTTGTAGTGTTGCCGCAGGACAAGAATTAGAACTTACGGTTGGGTTGAAAGGAAGGTTTGCATCATTGACTTCAACAAAATTAGGATTGAAAGAAATTAATGAAGCATATCCTGCTGGTTCTAACGATAGAATTTTTAGAAAAACATTTTCTTGGATTGCAAATAATCAAGATAAAATAAATGAAACTATATTTCTAATACAATGGTCTGGAGCTAATCGAATGGAAGTATTTCAAGGAGATGTAAGTAAATTTGGTGCAGGTGGTGATGGGAACTCGATGTGGCATAAAACTAATGAGGGTGATTTTTATGACACGGCACTTAAATTCAAAGGAACAAAATTTTATACTCCCGATGGAAATGTGAGAAGTACCAATCGTTGGTACAATGCCTTAGATTATCCTCATGAACTAAATAGGGCTAGTGCAGAAAGAACTGCACGACACATTATAGCATTACAGAATTATTTTAAATGTAATAATCTAAAGTATGTAATGTTTCATGGATTTCATATGAATGATGCAGTAACAGAACTTACACAAAAGCCATTATGGGAGGCACATAAAAATTTAACTAATTTAATAGACCAAGACAATTTTTTGTATTTTGATGAGTATGGGGATTTTTGGAGTTGGAGTAAAAAGTACTATGGTTTAATGCCTGAAAGTCATCCAAATGAGGAAGCCAACGAGGCATTTTCAGATATCTTGGTAGAATATATAACTAAAAGAGGATTTCGTGATGGAGATTAGAGAAAAACCATTAAAGGTATTGGGACCCTTTGGAGACCAATCTGATATTGATTCAATTGGTGAGGTCATTGAAAGTGGTTGGTGGGGTAAAGGCCCTAAAGTACAAGAATTTGAAGAAAAATTTGCAGAACTTGTTGGTGCAAAACATGCAATAGCAGTTACGAGTAACTCACATGGTCAAGATTTGGTTATGAAGGCGTTAGGGATAAAGGGTGTTGATGTTATCAATCCAACAATATCTTTTGTAGCAACAGCACAGATACCACTTTGGAATGATTGTAGTTCCAATATAGTAGATGTTGATAGGACAAATCTTAACATAACAGCAGAAGAAGTAGAAAAGTGGAAGAAACCAAATTCTGAAGTTTGTATAGCAGTAAATATGTCTGGTATTCCAGCACCTATCGATGAGATTAGAAAGGTATTTGGTGGACTTATTATTGAAGATTGTGCACATAGTTGTTATACCGAAGGAGCTGGAACGAAAGGTGATGTAGCAGTTTGGTCATTTCAGGCTGTAAAGACGATGCCGATTGGAGATGGTGGAATGATAACTTTGAATGATGATAAGTTAGCAAATAGAATTAGAGAGATGTTATGGTTTGGTGTTACCTCAACTTGGAGTAGGGCAGCTGATAATAGTGGTACTCGACCAGGATATGCTTGGGATTATCAAGTGGATAAACTTGGGTATAAATATTATATGATTGATATAATAGCGGCACTTGGTTTGTCTCAGATGAAAAAGTTACCTCAATTTTTGGATACTCGTAGACATATACAGAAAAGATATAATGAAGAATTACATTCATTGATAGAAAGACCAGCATATTCTGATACGGTTCAGTACTATTGTGCTAGATTACCTATGAAGTTTGAAAATATGGCACCTGATGGGAGTGGATATAGTAGAAAAGTAAGTAGAGATGATTTGATTGACTACTTGGCAGATAAGAAGATACATACATCAGTTCATTTTAAACCTTTACATTTGTATAATTTACTTAAAGATGATAATAAAAGGTTACGAGTTGCGGAAGAAGAATGGGTAAAGTTAATAAGTTTACCTTGTCATAATGGGATGACCGATGAGGATATAGATTATGTAGTTTATTGGGTTAATAAATTTATAGAGGAAGAATATGAAAAGTAGACTCATATTAGGTGATGGCGTGTTAGGTACTGAATTAGTCAGACAAACTGGTTGGGATTATATTAGTAGAAAAAAAGATGGTATTGATTTCAAAGATATTAAATCATATCAAGACCATATGTTTGGGTATGATGAAATAATTAATTGTATTGCCTGTACTGATACTTATGATGAAAATAAAGATGAAAATTGGAATACAAATTATAAGGCTGTAGTTGACTTGGTGGATTATCTCGATGATAAGGATATGAAACTAATTCAATTCTCTACTGATTATGTATATGCTCAATCAAACCAAAACGCATCTGAAACAGATGTTCCAATACATAATAGAAATTGGTATAGTTATACAAAAGTAATTTCAGAACCTTATATTGAATTAAGATTGAGTAATTATTTAATAGTAAGGTCAACTCACAAACCAAGACCTTTTATGTTTGATAAAGGATTGATAAGTCAAGTTGGTAATTTTGATTATATTGATGTTGCTTCAAAAATATACATTGATTTGATAGAGGGTGATGCACAAGGTATTTACAATGTGGGAACTGAATTAAAAACAATGTATGATTTAGGTAAAAGAACTAAGGATGATATTATACCCACTAACGAAAAATTTAATGATACTATGCCATTAGATGTGAGTATGAATTTAAACAAACTAAAGAAGTTTTATGATAAAAAATAAGAAAGTTGCATTTGTTGTGGCATTACATCAAAGTAAATTACACAGACCTAATGGATTTGAGTTATTTAATGACTACATTGGTTCTGTATATGATTCGTGTGAATATCCATTTAAAGTTTTTGCATTTGACAACCAATCCGACCATAAATTTGAGGTAGAAAACCAACCAGATAATTTGACCATAACAAGAGTTGATGACCAATACAAGGGTGGATGTACTTATACTTGGAATGAAGGAATTAAACAGGCAATCAAAGAAGATTTTGATGTAGTAATAATAACTTCAGATGACCAAATTTATAATGAATCTGTAAACGATTTTGTAGATGTTATATTAACACACGAACTTAGAGATGATGCTATATTTGGCCCGATGTCAAATAATCCAAATAACAATTATCAATTATCTCATGAACCAATTGATGATGTGTGGGAGATTTCAGGTAAACCAACAGATGAACTAAATGGATTCTGTTTGGCGATGACACGAGAGTCCATCGAGAAGAATTACTTTGATGAGGATGGTAATTTTTTTAACACAGGACAAGAATTTATTTGGGGTAAGCAAGATGTTGAGGTTCAATCAAGGGTTGGTCATTCGATAGTAGTTGGAAAATGTTATGTTCATCACCATAAACAAGGTGGGTGGAGAGAGATACGAGATGGTTTGAGGTCAGATAATGTCTAAAAATGTCGTGTTCATACCTAATATAGATTTAGGTGATGGTAGAAATAAATCATATAGTTATTCCATTAATAGTTGGAAACATTTTTGTGATAAATATGATTGTGAATTATTAGTATGGGAAGATTTATTACTTCCAGTAGAACAAATGAAGATTACTTGGCAAAGATATTATCTGTTCGATATATTGGAGGCAAATAATATCGAGTATGATCAAATATTGATAGTAGATGCCGATACGATAGTACATCCTGATTGTCCCAATTTCTTTAATGAAACCGATGGTAAGTATAGTGTGGTTCGAAACAATGGTAGTTTCGAATGGGTTAGAAGGTCAATGGATGGATTTTCTAAATTGTTATTTAATGGAGAAGTTCCATTTGAGGTGTGGGATTATTTCAATTGTGGGTTTCAGATTATTAATAAAGAACACAAGGAGTTTTTTGAATGCGTGAGGGATTACTATTTAGAAAATCAGAATGATGTACAGAACGCCATAGACCAAGTTAGAGCTGGTACAGACCAAACACTTATCAATTTTTTAATTAGAAAACAAAATATAGAATTAAATTACTTACCGATAGAATATAATTTACAGGATTTACATTCAAAACAACTACTATTTCTTCATCCACAAATGTGGTTTGAAGATAAATTAATATTTGAAAATTGTGGTTATGTATTTCATTTTAATGCAATACCACCAAATGATATGGGTAGAGATGCAAGTTATTGGATAAAGAGAACTTATGAGGAATTTTACGAATGAAAGTAGCATTCTTTTCAGAAACAGGTACTAATCAGAAGTACCCAAGAGATTTTCCAAATGCCAGAACAGAAGTTGGTTGGTGTTTGGCATTAGATGCCCCAATGTGTCATTTGAATCCATCCATAAAAGAGAGATTAGATAATGATTATGATTTAGGTATCGTAATAGTTCCTAAAAATAATCCTGAAAAGATTGATTGGAATTGGGTAAGGAGTAAATGTAAAAATGTAGCGGTAATGCAAGAAGGACCTCATTGGTATTTTCAAGATTATACAATTGATAAACAATTTCATTACTATAATAGTTTACTTGAGGCAGATTGGGTATATTGTCATAATACTTCAGATGTAAATTATTATAAAGGATTGGGGTGTAAGGATGTAAGAGTTATGAGAAGTCTTATGATACCTGATGGATTAATTCCAAGAAACGAGTGGGGTGATGTAACAATAATTGGTGGTAACTTTGTGAGTTGGTATGGTGGATTTGATTCTTACATGGTTGCAAGAGAAATAGGAGACCCGATAGTAGCACCATCAATGGGAAGAAAACAAGATTTAGAAAGTCAAATAGAGGACATTCAGTATTTACCTTATATGAGTTGGAGAGATTGGATTAATAGTTTATCCCAATACAATATAGGAATACATTTGATGAGAACACATGCAGCTGGTACATTTGCTATGAATTGTGGATTTCATGGAATACCTTGTATTGGATACAGAGGATTAGATACACAAGAAATAATATTTCCAAATACAACAATAGAAGTTGGTGATTTAGAGGGTGCACAAAAGATAGCTAAAAAACTTAAATCTGATGAGGGATTTTATGGTGCAGTTAGTGAAGAAGCATTGTATAGATTTAATGAATACTATACAGAAGAAAAATGGTTAGAAAATTGGGAGAGTACAAACAAATGAAAATAGTTGGATTTCAATCTGGACATGATGTTTCGTATTGTGTTTTAGAAGATGGTGTACCCGTGATACACGAGGAGTTAGAGAGATTTACAAGAGAGAAAGAACCATATGGTGATGGTTTAGAAATGTTTTTCGACATAGTAGAAGATGTAAATGATATAAAATATTTTTGTTATGGGAATCCTGGTAATAGAACTGGTAGGATACAGGCAGGTTCAATGAACACAAATCCTGAATCATCTAAGAAAATGAATGATTTGATTGAAAAAAATGATGGTCAGTTTTATATTATAAGTCATCATCAATCTCATGCAGCAAATGCATTCTTTTCGAGTAATCATGATGAGGCATTAATCATAACCATTGATGGTGCAGGAGTAGATAAAACTGATTGGGAAGATATTACAAGTGAACGAGATGGAACTGATGAATTCTCATTCCCAACATCATTCACTTTTTGGATGGGTAAGGGTAACAAAATCAAACCTTTAAAAAGAATACATATGTACGAAATTACATTGGGTTCACCTTATAAAATATTCACACGAGATTTATTTGGTTTATCAGGTGGTTATCCTCATGGAAATCAGGCAGGAACGGTAATGGCAATGGCATGTATGGGAGATTCTGATAAATATTGGAAAGAGTTTTACGATAGTTTGAGATTGGGTGGTGGTGGACCTTCTGCCTCTAATATGAACTTAGCAAAAAAATACAGAGAGTTGATTGAAAGTGAAGTAGATGAGAAGAAAAAAGAAACTCTAAAGTTTGATATATCAGCTGGAATACAGAGAGCAGTAGAAACGATAGCGAAAGAATATATTACACCTTATGTGGATAAATACAATCCTAAAAATATTTGTATGGCTGGTGGTGTGGCATTAAATTCTGTAATCGTTGGTAAAATGTATGATTGGTATCCTGATGTTAAAGATATATATGTATGTCCTGTACCATATGATGCTGGGTTGGGAATAGGTTCAGCACAATATGTGTATCATCAAGTGATGGATAATCCAAGAATTACTTGGAAAGACAATGCATCACCTTATTTGGGTAGGACTTATGATTTAGAAGATATTCAAGAATCTTTAAATGAAGTTAAAGGTAAAGTATCCACAGAAGAAGTAGATGATGATGCTGTAGCTATGTTATTATCAGTAGATAATAATGTAATTTCAGTATTTGGTGGTGGTTCAGAATCAGGTCGTAGGGCATTAGGAAACAGAAGTATATTAGCAGATCCAAGAAGTCCTGATATGAAGGATATTATAAATGAAAAGGTAAAACACAGACAATGGTTTAGACCTTTTGCTCCAAGTATTACACGAGAGGATGTAAAAGATTGGTTTGAGAAGGATGTAGATAGTCCTTATATGACAGCAGTAATTAAGTTTAAGGAAGAAGTGAGAGACAGAGTACCAGCTGTAGTTCATCTTGATGGTTCGGCTAGATTACAGACGGTAACAGAGAATGATAACGAATGGTATTACAACTTTATTAAAAAGTTTGAATCTATGTCTGGTGTTCCCATTGTATTAAATACAAGTTTTAACGATAGGGAGCCAATTGTTGAAACACCAGAACACGCAATTAATTGTTTTTTACGGACAGACATAGACTATTTATATTTTAGAGAGTATGGAATATTAGTGAGGAAAAATGGATAAGGTAATAAGTTTTATACAACCAAGTAGAAACAATCTAAAGTATCTAAAATGGTCATATGAAAGTATCAGAAAGAACTTAGGTTCTCATCACGAGATATGTTGGGCTGATGATTTCTCGGATGATGGAACTTGGGATTGGATGAATGAGGTCATCAAGAAAGATGACAATGTACAGATATTAAGAAACAACGGACCTGAAAGGTTAGGACATACAATTCTGTATGATAGATTAGTGGAGTTGGCAAGGAATGATATCGTAATGATTTATCATGCTGATATGTATGCTTGTCCTAATTTAGATACAGAGATACTAAAGCATTTAGAACGAGGTAAGGTAGTATCAGCAACTCGAATAGAACCACCATTACATCCTGATGGACCAGAGAAAATACTTTTAGATTGTGGTATAGAGCCTGAGGAGTTTGATGAGAATAAATTATTTGAGTTTATAAATAATACAGATACAACAGCTCCAACAACTAATGGTATATTTGCTCCGTGGGCAATATATAAGGATGATTTCCGTTCTATCGGAGGACATGACCCGTTGTACGCTCCACAATCCAAAGAGGATTCGGATATATTTAATCGATTCAAATTGAACGGATATGAGTTAATTCAGACTTGGAAAGGGTTTGTATATCATATGACTTGTAGAGGTAGTAGATTCAAAGACGGAGCTCTTAGAAATCCAGCAGGTCAAGTCTTTATGAAGGGTAGAGAATCATCAGAGTGGTTAGCACAAAACCTTAGAAGTACAAGAAACTTCATTCGTAAGTGGGGACATATGGTAAAACACGATGAACTATTACATCCAATAGTTCCACCAAAATATGATGTGGGATTTGTAGTAGAGAATTGTAATAATAATATGTTAAAGGAATTAGAGCCTTGGTGTTCAGATATATATGGAGATTGGGTTGGACATAAGGGATTCGGTGTTAATAAATACATTGAAGAAGAACAACCAAATACTGAGTTTGATTTGAGTAAGAAAATACATTCCGACCATATTGAACCAAAAAATAACATAATAGTTAAGTTTGATGCTACCAAATTGACAAAGGACAATTTTCAAATATTAGTGAACTTATCAGAAATACTTCAACAAAGCGGTGAGGTTGGTGAGATGGAACTGGAAATATTTAAGTTTAATATCATATCACTTGATACTTATGAAGGAGAGTTAATAAATGTTAAATAGAAAAATTTGTATTTTTGGTCCACCATGTGTAGGTAAGACTACCTTAGCATATACGGCTTTAAAAAATAAAATACCTTCATTTACCACACATGATTATAATCCATCCATGTGGCAAAGTAATGAAGAATTTTTTACTAATATAATTAACTTAGATATACCTTTATTTCTTGATTCTGGAGGATTAAATATTGATTGGTTAGACGGCAAGATGGGTGGTGGAGTTGATACAAAAACAGTATTATTATTACCACCAAGAGATGTTTATTTAGAGCGAGAGAGAATGGATATTGAAAATAGAGGAGAACATAGGAATCAAAATGGTATACAATACTATGATGACTTAATGGAATCAAAATCAGAATTTGATTTAGTTATTGAAGATGTCTTATCTCCACAAGAGATTTTTGATTATATTATTGAAACATTGGAGAAATGATGAGTTATAAAAATTATATTACAGAAGTACAAGATTTTCCAATCGATGGTGTGAACTTTAAAGACCTTTCACCATTACTTGCCGACCAAGAGACATTTAGGTCTGCTCTCGTAGAAATGGGAAAGAGAGTCAGACTACCTGATTATTGGATTGGGATAGATTCTCGTGGATACATATTCGCATCAGGTTTAGCCACATATTTTGGTGGTGGTGTTGTATGTGCAAGGAAAGAAGGAAAGACACCAGGTGATAAGATATCGGTTAGTTATGATTTAGAATATGGAAGTGCCACATTAGAGATGGGAAAGGTCGGAATGGGTGGCGGTGAGGCCGTGAT
>Ga0208669_1000517_pt1 | contig 15328 bp, 11 predicted proteins | sample 21_taG_FD_184095 | JGI IMG/M metagenome (GOLD analysis project Ga0208669, IMG submission 184095) | Marine viral communities from the Subarctic Pacific Ocean - 21_ETSP_OMZ_AT15319 metaG (SPAdes) (version 2) | ecosystem: Environmental > Aquatic > Marine > Oceanic | place: Pacific Ocean | collected...
ACTCTAATTACTTGTTTTCCTGGTTGAGGTTTCCATAGGTTTGAAGTCCTATTGTTTGTTGTTTGTAGCTGGTTAAGCCTATTACGAATAGAATTAATATCCATTTTTTAATCTCCTTATTTTATTAGTTATTATTCATTTGTTAGTTACATCATTCTGTAACCAATAATATATATCACCTGTAATAGTGAAATACAATTATATTTTAGTTTTCTTGATAATCTTTTATGTCTACTATACTGTGTATTCTGGTTGGTATCTTATTCAATCCTGTATCGTTAGTGAGCAATAAACTATTTTGATATTCTTCCCACGGGATAGGAAACCTCTTATCTAACACACCACCATTGAGTTCTCTGATTACCTCGTTGAGTGCGTTGATTGTGTAGAGTGTATTGCTTTGTTTCTTTCTATGTAGAGAAATAGTATTTGGAATATCATCAGGATGATTATCAGCATCATACTCAACATTGTATGTACAAATTAGCTGGTCTCTGTCCTTACCATTCTGAAACACATATACCTTTTCGTAGAGTATATCGTTACATATGATGATAAGACCTAGAATATCTTCTAGCTTATCTTTTTGAGTGAATGTGCAGAGTAGTTGAGTTTTCATTAGCCTTTACTCTTTTTTATTTTTTGTTTTAGCTTTGATATTTTACCTTTTTGTGTTTCCAACTCTTTAGCTATAAGTTCAAAGTCCTTATCTATCATATCAGACTCAGCTTCAGTTGGTATATCCAAACCGGAAGCTCTTGATTTTTCTAAAAATCTTTTTATCAATTCAGGCTTAGAAGCTAATCTGCCACCCGATGCTCTACCTGACTTTCTATCTATTGATTTTCCAGTATCATCTTTTTTGTTTCCATATCTTGCTACAAAAAATTCGCTGTCTTCTGGATGACTTTTATTCCAACCTTTTATTAAAGCATTCACACCTTCGCCAGTTAGTTTATCAATAGTTTTTTCTGTTAGACCTGCTGTTCCACCTTCTTTGAATTTTTTATCATAATAATTAATCATAGATTCTTTACTGTACTTTCTGAATGATTGTTGTAAAGTTTTTAACTTTTCTTCATCAGGTGATTTACTAATTTCTTTTTTTATTTTATTCATAACACCTTCATCAGATAAAGCTCCTTTAAATTGGTTGAATCTAGACTCCATCCACTCCCAATTTTCTGGTGCATCCACACCACCATTATCTAAAGAAGTTACATGATCTAATTGTGACTCTGAGAATGGTACAAATTCTCCTGTTATAGAGCTTCTACCACCTATTTGCATGTAATGTTTTAGAGCAGTAAAAAATCTTTTCTTTCCTGCCTCACCCTTTGAATATTGTGTAGGAGGATCTCCTTTCTTTCTTACTCTCTGAACGAACTTTGTGTAGTCTTCACCCAATGTAGATTTCAAAACACCAATAACTTCATCAACCTCTTCATCACTAATATCATAGTTAGGATTATTTGGCTTTTTTCCTTTGAGATATGACTCATAGGTTTGCAAATCTTCTCTTGACATATTAAATCTACCAACTCCTAATTTCTCTGTAGATTGTTCTAGTAATCCACTAGTGATATCTAATATAAATTCTTTTCTTTGTCTTTCATTTTCAGTTTGCTCTTCTGATGGCTCTTTTTTATCACCATCCTTTGGGCTTTCTTCACCACCAGTAGGTCTTTTAAAATCAGGAGAAACACCTTTATTAGAATCAACATCTCTATCAAACTCACTTGGTTCATCTAACTTCTCACCATCTTTCTTATCACCACCCGAACCTTTTAATTTATCAGCTGCTATCTTAGCAGGCGTTCCTTCTTTTGCTCTTGATGCATAAGAATATTTAGCTTCCTTATCCTCACCATCTTTATCTTTATACTTTACGATTGTATCCGGATCTATCTTATCATCTTTTTGTTTAGGTGCTTCAATCAGAGTATTTAGTAACTCAGCTCTAGCTTTCCTACCCCAACCAAAATCGTTTAAAACATTTTCTAATATTAATAGTTTAGCTTTATTCTTTACATCGGGCTTACCATCGCTTGTACGATAAGACCACTCTACTAATATTTGATTTAAATCTTTAATCATTTAAAATTCTCCGTAATATCTTCCATTTCGTGATAGTTCCAACCCTTACCTACTTTGACTGGAAACTTATCCTTTTGTTCAATAATACCCTTTACCTTCTTTAGAAACTTTAGACCATCCTTTAAATGAAAATCAAATAAAAATGAGTCATAGTTATAGAGGATTAATTTACTCTTACGGTTATCTATTTTAGGTAAGAGTTCTGTAAGCATCCTCATATTACTCTCTGTTTCCATCAACTGAATAAGATAGTTAAATACCTTATTCTTGTTCATATCAGACAGGTTGTTCCTATATATCTTCTTATTATAAATATCAGATTCTATGAAATTCTTTGATTTATATCGTTTCCAAACCTCATCTATATACAACTGAACCTTAGAGAAGAATGGATTAGAGTTAAGAACATCATCAGGTATATGTCCATACAGATACTGAAAAGATAAAGACTTAGCCTCATTATAATCTACACCATACAACTTAGCCATATGTTCATGAACTGAACCACTAGGAAATTTGTAGTCTATCACATCTGCAATCAACCTTAGATGATAAGCATCGTAATCCATCTCTACCAACATACCATCTTTACCAAATCTACTTACAAACTTCTTTCTACTACCATCCGATTTGTTTAGAGCCGCAAAGTTTAAACCACCGAATCTATTTGATGGGCGGCCTGTAGCGGTGTAAGGATTGTACTCTGAATACACCATATCATCTACAGTCTTTATCCCATTACTCTCTACCTTCTGTAAGCTTTCCAATACATCAAAGTTATAGGTATTGAACACAGTCTCATTGTCTTTCTTACCTATAGCTGCTGGTATCTTCATATGTTCAACCAACTTCCTACACCACTCTATGTGTTTCATAATCGGTATAAGACAATTAATATTTGGTTTTTTGTAATACTTTCTGTAGAAGTATTCATGAGCATTGGTTAGAATATCATCTATTAATAGAGGTTGGTTCTTTTCCAAATAATAATTCATCTGAATATCGTATGTGTATTTCCAATCGAAGAAGTGTAACAACTTTTTCTTATCATAGGTATACTTGTTCTTAGGAGACCAAGTCATATCCATATGTCTTTCTGGATCTAGGTTGATAGCATCTGTGTGTCTGAATGGAAGTATATATTCTTTTAAGTCACCACCCAACATCTTAACATACAACAAACATAGTTCGGTGTTTGCTGGATGTTTGTTCTCATCACATTGAATCGGTACAACAATAGAATCGTAGTCGTGAAACTCTTCCCCAAACTTTACAAACTCTTTCTCTGTTTCCACTATGACCAATACAAATCACTCCATATTTTAACCGTCTCAGGATAGATATCAAACATCAGTTCTTTGAGAGCTATAGCATACTCTTGTATTTCCCATTGTGCAGTCTTCTCATCCCTTAACTCTATGAAGTTCATAATAGCTTGAAACGATGCAGTCCAATAGACTTCTGTGTATTGTGATAAGGGTAAAACTATTCTTGCCTGTTCCTTAGCCATACCAGCAGCTATCATCTTATCGTAAGCCATTTCTACCTGCCTCATATACTCATTGTAAGTACTAGTCATTCTCTTCTGTTGTAAATCATCCAACACACCCTCAGATGCTTGTTTGTTATCTTCCGATTGTTTTCTCCAAACATCAGGCATATAGAAATCCTCTACAGGCATATATCTACCACTAATTTCATTCCAAGCGTGATCTTTGGTGACGTGAGTTGAAGTGGTTTCTGCACCAACAACGTGTTTGTACCATTGTCTCATTACAAACTCTGGTGCTTTAAGATGAAACTGAACCATCATGTGTCTGAACGGAGAATAGTGCTTGTATTTAGCCAAGTATTTAACTAACCTTCTATCTCCATCATCATACTTTTCTTTTCTTTTACCGAATGATACTCTTGCTGAGTTGACTACTGTTAGGTCTGAACCTAAAGAATCTATAACCTCAACAAATCCTTTATCTAAGACTTGTTTTTTCATAATATAACCTTTATTTTATGATAATATATATTAAGAGAGAGTCTCAAAATGTATTTTAATATTTCTTAACATATATCTGGAGTTCCTATCTCATTACCATCTGCGTCTAATTCAGAATTATTAGAATCATTTCCTAAGTAATTACCATCCCCATCTAAATTAATGTTACCATCATATCCACCAGCTGTTCCATCAGAAGAGGTGTTTTGGTCAGATTGAGTTACAATATTGTAATTAGACAAATCCATCATATTAGCCAATCTATCTGCTACACTTAGGTTTTCTTCAAATCTATAAAATTGAAATGGTGTTAGTAATTTTTTTATGGTTACGATCGTAGCAGATGCTATCCTAATTTGGTTTAGGTTTTGTGAGTAAACATAATTTTTATTTCCAGCTATATACCATCTCAATTGAACATAATTATATAAAGGTGAAGATTGAAAGTCTTGTTTGCTTACTTCAAATGTTGGTTGATTTTTATCATTAGCTTGTTTAGCAAAATATCTTTTGTAACTTCCTTTCTTATAATCTTCTTCTTTTGGTGAGACAACTTGACTACTCAACTTTAATGGAGATTGTTCGTTCAAAGTATTGTAATAAGTAAACTGAGACACATCATATTTTAGTGGAAACATTAATTTACTGGTAGAATTGTGTACACCACCACTCATAAAATACTCACCTAAATCAGTTGTATAATGTATGTGGTAGGTTGTTCCAGCTTTTACTGGTTTACGATTCTCATAGTAAAATTCATTTGCCTTTGCTATTTGATTTTTAACTGTCCTTTCGGTTATCTGATTTATAGCATTTACTACAGGATTGATAAGAGGTAACTTATTTTTTCTAGCTTCAAATAATTGTTGTAATTTAGAGTTGGTTAGTGTATATGAACTATCTCCCTCTGAGGCTTGTTGTGTAGTGGTCGTTTGTGTATACGAACTACCGCCCGAAGATTGTTGGGTGGTTGTTGTTGTTGGTGGTGGTCCCGATGAACCTGCGCTGTAAGCTGCCATTTTATTCTCCTAAAATATTATAAGGTATCTTCTCTTCACGAGGGGAGATTAGATATTCCATAGCCAGGATTTTCTGGATCTTTTCTTTCAGTTTTTGGTTCTATATTTCTATTCCAATAATCTCTTCTTGTGTTAATACCTTTCTTTGCCTTTTCAACTTCTGGGAAACCAGCTGGTTGAGGCCTGTCTAAGTAATCAAGTTGAGCTCCAGTATCTCTGTCTCTTTGTATTGTATAGTTTCTTATTACTCCGTCTGCCCATCTATATTCTGGTCTCCATTCTGGCTTATAAGGTTCTTTATATAATATTTCATCGTTTTGAACAAAAGTTCCACGATAAGTTGAATATAGAGTCGGTGGTGGGCTAGTTTTTCTTTTTCTAGCATTACCATTAAGTATTTCTTGCATTCTTCTATCTATAATTTGAATTGGCATTGTGTTTATTATGTTTGGTGAAGGTTTAGGTGGTAATTTTTTTTCTATCGGAACAGGCGGTGCTTCCCACGGGTCAAAGTCATCAAACTCAAGTACATCTAACGTTACATCATCTGCAATATCTTCATCATCAGTTGGAACTGGTATTTTTGGTCTAGCTATAGGTGGTGGTGGTATATTACCAACTGTGACTTCTACAGTCTGATTTTCAACGACTGAAGTTTCAAATCTTTTTGCGGGTATAACTCTTTGTACTATTTTTTGTAGTTTGGGATTACCATGACCAATACCAGTACCTGAAATTCTAGTAGTAGTTTTCACAGGTTTAGGTGGTGGCGGAGGAGCTTCCCATTCTTCAAAATCATCAAAATCTAAATCATCCAATGTTACATCATCTGCAATATCTTCATCATCAGTTGGGACTGGGATTGAAGGTCTTGAAGGCTCGGGTGGAATAATATTTTTTTGTACTTTTGACTCACCTGGTTGGTCTCCAACTTTTATATCTTGTATATCAGGAATATGATTTATTCTCATTAAAGTTTTTAACTCTGTAGTCCAACCACCAGCATCAACTTTTTGACTTAAACCTACTACCTGAAAGTATGTAAAAGGACCGTAGTCCACTTCATCTTTATAAAAGTTTATATTGTACTTTGGCTGTATGTAATCAGTTTGAACAACATCTCCAGGAATCATACCACCTATACCATCTATTTCTAATGTTAATTCTGCTGGTATTAATGAATCTACTTTTAATTCTTTAATTTCTCCTTTTCCAATCTTTACGCCGCCTGTCAATCTATTTCTTATTACTCTCTGTACTTCCGGTTTTAATTCTAACCCTAAACCCTGCGTAAAAACATTCTTTTTATATAACGATACGGCTTCCGACCAACTTACTGTTTCAAAATTGCCTACATCAATTACTTTAGTTGCTGCCTTCGCATTTATGTAAGACCCTTGCATATTGTTATATGTTCCTTTACTACCCCCTTCTAATTTATATGTCTCTTGTTGAAATACTATATTATCGTTTATTATTTGAAATCTTTGTTTAACCTTTTGATTTAAATCTGGATTTTTGTCTTCAACTTTATTGTCAGCAATCCACTCTTTTTTTATGTCTTCTGATTGAATGTCTATACCATATCCTTGTGATATTTTTGAGTTATGATTTGAATCTTGACTACCTACCGATGTAAAAACCTTACCGCTCTCGTCTTTAGATACGGCTGGTGTATTGGCATTCGCGAGAAATTTATCTGACCACACATCTTTATTATCATTAGTTTTTCGTTTATCGCCACCAAATATTTTCATTATATCCGGATTATTGAAAGCATTAGAGCTTTCGTTTTCTTTTTCTTCTTTATTAGAACCATACAATATTGTTATAGCCATAGAGTCAGGTATCTTGAAGGACAAATTTTGATTTTTCACCATACTACCAACTTTGAAAGATGGAAACTTATATATCCCTTCCTTACCAATTACTTGATAACCATTAGGATTAAATTTAGTATAGTTCAAGCTAGCTCCAGACAAATCTGTAACTTTTTTATCCATAACTTTTATATTTGTCGAATCATATGGGTCTACAGTCAATTCAAATTCCCAAAAATCATAAAAATTTCTATTCAATTGTGATAGTAGATTTTTAAGTCCTTTTTCTAATGTACCAGGTGGAGATACTTTAGTCGGCGTACTTCCATCAGGTTCTATAGTTACACCAAAAGCCTTTTGAATTTCTTTTATGTTAACCCACATATATCTTAGTCTACCTAAACCATTATTACCAGGCTTTGAAAATTGATTATCTTTCATTGATGTTAGTTTATTGTAAAAAGGTATAAAAGGGCTTTGACTGGATTTAGTGACTCTATAATCTCTATTGCCATAAATCTCTTCCAATGTCGGTAGTAACTCTGTTGAGAAAAAAGAAAAAGGTTTTATTGGTTTTAAGAATTTCTTTACATTTTTTATAACCGTTGGTGTCTTTAGAAAATTTCCTTTATTAGCTATTTTTCCTAATCCTCTGAATTGTGTCTTTTCATCTTCGACTTCTACATTACCTATAACAATTGATTTATCTGCGTTTCCTTCAACTACAGCTTTTATTGGTGTAAAAAATAGTACTTGACCAGGTTGTAAATTTAAATCACCGTAGTTCTGACTCGATATAAATTGATTACCCACTATAATTCCGCTTGGGTTATTTGGATCGAAGTCTTCAGGAACACCAACACTATTTTCAGGACCGTAAGCATATATTTCAGTATCTTCATCCCCAGCTGAATCCATTGGCAATAGTATGTTCAGATTAGTTTGAACCAATTGATTTATATCCACCCCTAATTTATCAGCAATCTTAGATAAACTATCACCGGCCTCTACTTGATAAGAGTTTGTTTCTGGAACAGATAAAGAATCACCCTCATAAAATCCTGTACTTGCGTCATAACTGACATCCCCATAATCCACATTCAGTTCTTCAGCTTTATCTTCTGTTAGTTTTATTGGTAAGTTATCATCATCTAATACGGTATCTATACTTCTTATAGTCATTTTTACACCAGCGCCATCGTCACCACCACCTTTGAGTGCTACATATCTGTTAAGTAGTTGGTCTTCCATCCAACCCCATTTCACGAAAATATCTTCTTTAAGAATTTTGCTATCACCAACAGTAAGAGCTTTTGAATCTGGATTATTAGTTTTTCTAACTGTCCAAAGAACTTGTGGATTATTAATATTGTCAACAGCAATACCGTGATCTCTATCTGCGTGTAAAGTTTTATTGGGTATGGGATTTTCTGTTAATGATTTTCTTTGGTCAAACATACGCCCACTATTTTTTGTTACAACTTTATTTGTATCTACACCAAATTTTTTACTTAAAATGATACTTCTTAGATTTATAATAGCATTTATTATATTGTTAGAATCATAAGCTACTTTTTCTTTTTCACCATCCTCATTGTCATCTTTTTTAGGTTCATATTGAATTTGATTAGACGGTTTATCTATTGGTTTTTGAAATAGAGCTGCCCCAATAGCAGTTACCTTTGTAACACAATCAAATCCACCATCTTGCCTTAATGTCATCTCAAAATTAGATATTTTACCTGCTAATGCATCGTAGTCACCACCAGCGCTTTGAATTTTGTATTGTGGATTAGTAAATATATTTTGGTCGACTTCAAACTGACCATCTCTAAAAGTTATAAAAGGGTCTTGTCCATTGAACATTTCGTGATAGGTTTTGACATTCGGATTAACCCAACCCCAATCTAAAGCAATAGTCTTTCCTACTGTTAAGAAGTATGGAGTCATTCTTTCTAAATCAGCTACAGAACTTACTACCCAATTTACAGTAGCCTCTCTTATAGCTTTAAAACTACCTTTGTAATTTACTTCTATATTTTTGATACCAGCAATTGGCCTTGCACCATATTCTTTTCCGCTATCATCTTTTTGATTCTGATACAAACCAAAAAATTGATTTAGAACATTTTTTTCTAAACCAAACTTTTGATTAGCATCTTCATCTAGCTCTCCTCCCGAAATAACGATATTTGGTACAGATAGTTTATTAGAACACATTCTCACAAAAGTGGTTCTACTATTAATGTCTTTAGGCTTTATTGTTCCTTCTTCATAGTCGCCGAAGTTATTGACTTTCCAAGATAAAGCATTTTCTTTAGCTCTTAATTTTTCTTGAATTATTTTTGTTACCGTTTTAGTATACATTTTAACTATTACTTAAATTTACTGCTTCTAAAATATCATTTATTTCCGTAGGGATTCTTAATTTAACTTCTGGATTAGGGGATATTTGTCCTCTACTTAATTCATTAGCTTTAGCAATTATCCACCAAAGGTTTGAGTCTCCGTAGTATCTATAAGCCATAGTATCAAACCTATCCCCATATATAGGATAAGCAAATATATCCGAATCTTTAATTGGTATATTTGGAACAATGGTAGGTTTGTAATACCTCTTACCATCTTTGTCTTTTTTGATTATTGAATTAGTGTATCTCATAATATATTTCCTTTATTTAAAAAAAATCAGTATCAAAATTATCAGATTCATTCGTAACTGCTGGAATTAAATTAGTATCTAAATTATAGTGCTTTGAAGAGGTTGAAGAAAGTTTACTACTACCGATGTATTTAAACTCACAAGCTGCTTTTATAAAATGTGGAAACTGTAGTCCTTCATCCAATTCCCAAGTAGAATTGTCCTCTACAGTAATTGACAATGAACTTAGAATACCTGGTGCCTCATCAAACATATCTCCCAAAGTTAAAGATATAAAGGGAGTTTTCATAAATTCTTGCTCTGTATAAGATGGGTAACAAAGTCCTACTAAATAATTTAATTTTTCCATTAATATAGGCAACTCTTGTTTTGTTTTAGGGTAGATACTAAAGTTAAAAGAAACAGTTCTATCAGCACCTTGGTATACATAAACTTTATCTGGTCTACCAATATATTTTTCTTCACCATATTCAGGAGTTATAGAATCTGATATACCATCAAGAATAGCTCTAAAGATTAAAAATTTATTATTAACCACATCCTTAAACCTAAATTTTATAAAATCTTTAAGGCCAGGATTATTTGTTGGTTTATAGTCTTCACCATATCTTAGTGCGTTTATTTTATCAACATTTCGTGACTTTAAATCTCCTTTAATTATTCCTAAATCTGCATCCACTTTTGAACCTAATAGCCCACCTTCTAATTCTCCTGGACTACCGATATTGTCATTTGTTATCGATGATTGGAATCTACTGTTAAGATTAAAATCATCAACATCATTATTTTTACCATCTCTAAATCTATTTGTTTCTGATGGGGAGAGTGGATTTCTACCGTCATATCCACTATTTTTTGATAAAACTGAATAAGCTAGTGTGGAATGCCTCTTTATTAAATCACCACCTGTTCTTTTAGCAGTATCTTTATTAAATGTTCCACCCTTCTTTTCTTTTGCAATTAAAGTATCAATAAGAACTTGCGCAGTTGGTGTACCAAAAGTTACAAATCCTAACTTTGTTGATATTGGAGCGGCAGATGGAAATGGTGAATATCTATTAGGACTAGATAATCCTATAGCTATTGAAGCAACACCAGTAGATACTGCTGTGTTTAGAGCGCCAATAGCAAAATTTGCAAGACTACCTAAAAGCCCACCACCACTTACTCGTGGTATTTCAGGAACATTTATAGAAAAAGCTTTTGCTTGATAAGATAGTCTGCTTCCGCCTGTAAATTGTATACCAGGTTCAGGATTCAATCCTGTCAAATTTAGTACATTTTCATATCTAGTCGCAAAACCACCGATATGTCTTTCAGGATGAAATATAGGTAATGAAGTTTCATCTAAACCACCAGTTACTCCATAAACAGAGTTTTTATTAAATTCTTTTGTTTCTATTGTTGGGTTTAGCCTCTGTAACGAATGTTGTTTCTGTAAAAAGCTAACACCTTGTGGAGTTAAAAGAAATCTTTCAATTCTAGATTTGTCAGCAATGTTTCTAGAGGCTAATGTTCCTAAACTCAAACCTTCAACGTTTAACTTATTATCGAAGATTGATTGTCTAGCTTTGAATGTCAAATCAGGCACTTGTAAATCCGAATTTGCGTTTTTCCAATTAGAACCAATCGGTCTTAGTATGATAGGATGTGCAAGGTTAACAGGATCAGCAGCTTGTCTAAAACTCCCACCTAATCCCAAAGAAAGATTAGGAAACTGATTATTAACAGTCAAACTACTAGGCGTATTTGTAAAATCTGAATTTTCGTATCTGTGAAATAAATCTATTCTGTTAGTAAATTTTGAACTACCAAGACCCAATGTGGAAAAGCTATCTTTGAACGTATCGTTTTCAGGTCCCATGCTAGCAAACCTAAAAAGTTCTCTTGGTAAATTTAATGTAGTTTGAGGACTAATTGTATATCCTTTTGGAGTAATGTAAGCACCAACATTGCCTTTGATTTCAGAAGCTGAAAAATTAGATGTTCTATTAGCTAATGGTATTAAACTAGCAAACTGAGTAACTGTATCTCCTATTGCTGAATAAGCTGTCCAAGAAGAGAAGTCTGGTTTTTGTAGTCCAGGCGACGCTAACGTAAATGTTTGTGATAATATATTTGGTGGCGAATATTCGCTTTTCCATTCTTTAGTCGTAGTATTAAAATCAGTTAAAGGTGTGGTCATAAAATCAGTAGTAAACTTTGGTTGTAACCTAACACCCAATACAGTATCAGAAGATAAAACATGGTTTGTCATTGACATTCCGACACCTTCTCCTTCTAAATACTCACCAGCTACACCATACGCAGTTCGTGACCTTGGATTTATTCTTCTACCCGAGTTTGGAGCTGAAATGTTAGCCTGACTCTCATACTGATTTGGTAGAGATTTATTTTGCCTAACATCTTTCATAAACTTGTTATACTTAGTCTTCAAATTAGTTTTAGTAGTAAAGCCTTTAGCACCACTAGTGTCATCAGGAAAATAGTCTACACCATTATTTATCTGTGGATCTAGTTTATCGTATGCAACATCTCCTTTCGTTTTGAAATTTGATAAGTCTGATACTAAGTCTTTTAAAGCCACCTTTTATCTCCTAATTACTTAATGCCATATCACCAACTCTGTTGGTTAATCTATTCATTAAAAATTCATTTTGGGTAATTAATTCTCTTAGTAACTTATTAGTTTGTCCATTACCCATTCCCATTTCATTTCTAGTGCCTGAGAACACCTCACCTTTGTGAACTTCAGCCATACCACTTTTCTTTACAACACCACCTTTTTCTAATTTTGGAGCTGAAGAGATAGCAGCATATAATCCCATAACAGCCGCAGCAGCAAGCCCCGCACCTAAGGGACCAAATTTACCATAACCAGCAAAAGTTGAAGCAACAGCACCTATTATTTGCGCATTTGCTGCTAATTTTTGTAAACCTATAAATTTTTGTTGTTGTCTATTCTTCTCTTCTGCCATTTCAGCTGATGTCTTTTCGCCAGCTACCATTTTACCTAAATCTGCAGCACTAACTCCTATAGCAGATGCTAATGCTCTTCTCTGAACTACATTCATAGCTTCAAACTCTGCTTGACTACCTACCTGATTCTTTACTTCTTCAGCTAAGCCAGCCAAATCACCTGTAAGTGCTAATTCTCTAGCCTTATCAAGACTCATCTGTCTACCTAATAACATTGAAGCTTCCATTTCTTTTTCGATTGAAGATTCAAAGTCTAATAAATTATTAGCTATACCAGCAACAGTACCTAAGTTTAATCCTAACTTTCTAGCTTCGATAGCAGCTTTAGCTATGTTCTTTCCACCATCTTTTGCAAACTCAGCAAATGTTTCTGTACTCTCAGCTATATCATTTAATACTTGTGCTGGAGCAACTCCCTCTGCTCTAGCTAATTCTGCAGTAGAAGATATTAAATTCATATTTGTTTCAATGGAAGCAGTACTGATAGATTCCATTGATTTTAATAACTTAGCCGCATTAGCACCAGTTAAGCCTGTATCGGCTACCATAGCACCTAAACTAAGAGATGTTTCTAAACTTAATACATTTAAAGTACCAAATTCATCTACCATAGCAGTTACAGCAGCTTCAGCTTCTTGTGCATTACCACCCATTAGTCTAGCGGCAGTACCAGCAGCTGTCATATTACCAGCTACTCTAGCCGATTCTAATGCTGTAGTTCCTAATGTTTGTTTAACCTCTAGAGCTTTTCCTAAAAATGAGGTTATAGCTGCTAATGCACCAGCAGCAGAAAGTGTTTCAGCAACATTTATTCCAAGAAGTGTTTCTGAAACAGAACTGAATGTTTTACTGATACCAGCTCCTATCTTAATCATTTTTTCTGCAATACCATTAGACTTACTAAGAGCATTACCAAAATTAACAGCTACTGTTTGTAATTTTCCAAAATCTCCTTCACCTATATCATTCAAACCCTCACTAAATGTTTTTCTACCAGAAACCACATCATTCATAATATCTAAAAATTTATCTGCGTCTTTTATATCTTTTTTAGTTCCGTTTTCTCTTACCTTTGCTAGTGCATTAATATGTTTGTCAAAACCTACTCGCTTCGCAACTTTGCCAAGAATTGATTTATTAAAATTATCTATTTTCTTTCCCAAATCAGCTGACTGTGATTGTTGCTTGAATGATTCTTGATAAGCCTTATTCAATTGCTTTTGTTGTGTAGCTGTGGCTTTACCCCTTTTTGCTATTCTCGCTTCTAATTTATCAATTTTTTCAAGAAGCTCTGCTTGTTGCATTAAATCATTTCTTTTAGACATTTTGTTACTTTATCTTATTTTTGTTTTTAGAAAATTCTTTTTCAAGATCTCCAAAAGCATCATCCATTTTCTTTAATGCTTTTACAAATTCTGGATCTTGCTTTATAATACGTTTTGCAAGTGAATTTAGTTTTCTGTCTTTCCATTTTTGAAAAAACTTATAAATTAAACCTTCTCTACCAGCCATTTTGATTCTCCATAGATTATTTTTGTGTGGAATTATTCAATAATAAATATCACATTTATCATTTTTTATAAGATGGAATGGATGATTTGTTCTTCTGTTGAGCTTTCTTCATTTCCTCAGCTTCATCTTTAAAATGTTTTTGTAGTCTCTTAAAGTAGAATGTACGAAGATATATAGGCATATTATATATCTCTGAAAAAGAAAACATACCTTGTGAGTTAAAACTTATTTGAAATATCTGTTCGTGTAACTGAGTCTTATACTCCAACGGAAGGCCAAAGAAACGTAACGGTCATAGGGACCGTAAACTCCTTTTCATTTCCGTCAGCATCTGTGTATGTTGATGTCATATCTACATCCGGCATAATTTCAGCTGAATGTATTCTAAAAGCAATTGAATCTCTTGACAAAAACTCATTATCTACAAATGAATTTATACTAGCTCTTTTAGTGTCTCCGTCTATTGATATAATTTGATGTTTTAAGCGTGTAGTTAAATCGTAACCTATACCATCTCCAACTTTTTCATAACCAGCAATTTCTTTATCAATTTCTTTTTCATCGGCCGATGTAAGTAGTTTAAATGTTAATTTTCTTTTTGTAGCAGGTAATTCGAACTCAAACTCATTAGCTCCATTCGATACTATATTTTTATCTAACTTATTTTCTTTAAGTTGAGTTAAATCTACCTCTAATTTTTGACCAGCATATTCTAATTCATATATCTTACCGTATGCAAGAATACGAGCAGCTATAAGAACTGCATTTTTATCACCGATTAATAAATCACTTACTTTGATTGATTTATCTACTATTAATGCTTCTAATAACTTCTCAACAACTATACCTCTCTTAATAAGGTTAGCTGATGTGAGGATATCCTCTTCTCTTGCCGTCATATACTTGATTTCTATTGTACCACTAGATAGGGGGCTATCCTTTGGATACAATAATCCCTGTGACGGCAAATCCACTACTTCTGTAGGGAATTTGACTTCTGCCATAATTGACTCCTATGATTTACTTTTGAACTATAACTATTTTTTACCGAATTTTTCGGCTGCTGTAACACCCAATCCAACGACTGAAATGTACATAAAGCATTCTAATATCTTATCTTTAACTTCAAATGTAGAAAAGGTATCAGCACCCCAACTACAAATCAACATAAAGAATGCTGCGAAACCGACAAATCTTTTACTAGAGATTTTAGCATCACTAGAAAGCATTTCTCTTAAAAAACTCA
>Ga0208669_1000518_pt1 | contig 15298 bp, 21 predicted proteins | sample 21_taG_FD_184095 | JGI IMG/M metagenome (GOLD analysis project Ga0208669, IMG submission 184095) | Marine viral communities from the Subarctic Pacific Ocean - 21_ETSP_OMZ_AT15319 metaG (SPAdes) (version 2) | ecosystem: Environmental > Aquatic > Marine > Oceanic | place: Pacific Ocean | collected...
TCAATAGATACTCCGTAATCACCTATATTAGTATCAAAATTATAATAAGACTCTTCTAATGCTTTATTCAATGCCCCGCCTGTTATTGTATTAGTCTTCTGATATGTCTCCCATAAAGTATCTCCCAATACATCTTTTAGGTTAGAAAAGAAATTCATCTTTACATCACCAGCCTGATAGTCTGGCTTTACTGGCTCAACTTTATGTTCGCCTTGTATATTTTCAAATCCCCTTGAAAGTGAATCATTCGCCATCTGAATCAGCCTCAAATATCTCACCTATTAATCTAGGCACCTTAGCATACAAATCCTTTTGATTATCTTGATTCTTAGCCTGTATATTAATAATCCTAGTGCAATCGCCAGGAATAGAATAATATCTTCTATCCTTAGTTATGTCAAGCCTTACCCTTTTAATATTAACTTCAGAAACCATATTCATTTCTTCAATCCCATCTTTCATTTGGGACATTAATTTAGTTTCATCAGTCCTCCCTAATCTTTCCATAAATTCTTTTAAAGTCATTATTTAGTCTCCTTCTTAGGCGGAATATTCATCAACCCTGCGTATTCTTGTTCTAATAAGGCATAATGATTTTTTAATTCAGTAGCTAACTCTAAATCTTCTTCAAGCAATAACAAACGATTCATTTCTCCAAGAACAATATTTTTTGCTATATAGACAGCTAATGCTGGTATATAAGATGCATGAAATTTTGTAATACTATAATCTGTCTCCGAAAGACCAGTAGACTCAGGTATAGGTATATACTGAACTTTCCAAGAGTGGAATAGATCTTTTACCTGAGGGAATATAGTCACAATATAATTCAATTGACTAGATTCAAGTTCAATAGATAGATAGCTATCATTGTCCCCATCATCAATAAAATCAACATGAGACTCTACGGTAAATGCAGGATAACTAGATGTAATAAATTTTAAGCTATTAGGATTTAAAAGGTCATCTTTGTCTTGAGGGGCCAACTTGCTTGCCGTTCTCCAGTTTTTCCCAAGATTCTCATTGTCCGGTGAAACAGACATACTTGTAGCTCTTTTGGCTCCCACTATTTCCCATGCATATAAAGATACTGAATTATATTGGGTCCATACAGCGCTTACATTGTCCCTAATGTTTACCTCTTTTACAAATTTTTGTAGATCTTCTTGCTTATAAGTCTTGATTTTTTCAAGTATATCAATAGCCCCAGCTGAAACCAGATCGAGATATCCTCCCGTATAATCTATACCAGATATTTTTTCACTTACTAAATTTCTTAAACTTATTGACATTTAATTCCTTTTAATAAAACCCACCCCCTCCGTGGGGAGAGAATTTCCCTGGGAAGGGGCGAGTCTATTTTGTTTTACGCTATCGACTTCCCGGATTGGAAAGCAGAGCCATCACCAACGATTATTGCCATATCACCAGATGCATCAATTGTTAAAGAATTAACAGTTGAAGCTCCAGATTTATAAATAAAAGTTGCATTCCAGCCAGCAGAATCAGCTGCTGTTGGAAGTGTGACAGTTGCTGCAGCACATAAGAAGATCTTACCACTATCACCAGCGTCTAAAGTGACCGCTCCTGATATCTCTTCTACGTATGCTCCGCCCCAGTGGGCCTTTGAGCCTATCTTAGTAACTGCCATTAGCTACCTCCTATACCTTACTTGGGATGAAGTACTTAACATAAGCTACCGCTACCATACCGGCTAAACTAGCACTGCCATCTCCAGTAATCCATTGAGTAGATGACATTTTAACAGCACCCTTGCCATTAGTTCCACCTTCTACATCATTAGTAGATATATCAGCTGCATCGCCAACGGCACAAGCATCAAGTATAGTATCACTGCCAGTTGTTCCATTTGCTGCAACACCAACATCTACTGTTGGAGTTCCTGTAGCTGCAGTAGTTACATCTAAATAAAAGCCTGTAACTATGATATCTTCACCTTCTGGGTTTGCCCATGCGAAACCATGTAGCCCTGCCGTATGAGCAGTAGATGTAATGGCTGCACCAGCACCGTTATCAATGTTAAACGAAGCCAATTTTTCTTGACCATCTAAAAAGCCATCAGCTTTATTTTGTCCATACATTGGATTTGCCATAACTTAACCTCCTTAAGTCCAGAGAGCGTGACACTCAGGCATACTTAGCTCAAGTCCAGCTTCTGTTAAGATTAAATCAACTCGACGGTCAATACCAGAGTTTTCAAGTGTTTGCACACCTACATAAACTGAAGTATCTCTGTTGATACCGTTGCCCACTAAAGGACGATACGCTGCATATTTCATGTTAACACCCAACATCTTAACGTTAGTTCCATCTAGGTGAATATTACGTGCAACATTCATATCACCATAAGGTGTTGAGAATGTAGTAATATCTACGCCCATAACTTTTTTCTTGCCAGTCATAGCAAAATCAGCACGGAAATTAGGAGAAACCTCAAGATTGTTTTTAAAGTATCCACCTAATTTATGCATCCAGTTATAAACAGCAGTACTTACAAAATATACATTTGCACTACTATTGTTATAACGAGGATCCATATAATTAGATAGGTCATCTAAAAAGTCATCTGCGGTTTTAGTTGCGATATCAAGATCAAACTGGTTACCATATTTCAATATATAATCTACTACACCTTGAGTAGTATAATATGTATCGCTTTGGCTGCCAAACAATAATGAGTTTTCAATATCCCATTTATGCTCAACTAGTTTCTCTTTCCAAACACGAGACCACTCATTTGCATCATACTTCAGTGATGTGGCACGAGCTGTATTAGTCATTGCCATTGAAGTTTTCCAGATTTGAGTACGTCCATAGTTTGTAGAGTATGGCTGATCTTTCCATGTTTCAGGATAACCAGATCCTTCATCATGTGCAGTACCAATAACATAACAACGACGTTGTTCTAGTTCACCTGCTATTTCATCATCACCAGGACTAACAGTACTAGCATCATCTGAATTAGCCAATGCAGTAAGATATTGACCATTAGCCGCAGTATTTGGGCCTTTAACAATAGTCAACTTCAACTCTACCATATCAGGATTATTAGTAATAGTAATAGTTGCATCATTTGCGCTACCATTATCATCATATTCTGTAACAGAAACAACTTTACCTACCATGTAATCTGCTACTGAACCTGCGGCTGCAGTTGCACAAGGAATTTTTACCAATTGTCCTGGTAAAAAGAACTTAGGCATTGTACCAGCAGCCCCTAATAAGATCTGACTTGAACCTGTATTGCCGAATACATTCTGTATGTTTCCTGAATTTTTATAATCAGAAATCATACGAACGTATAAGTCGTTACCTGCTACTTTAGCAGCGCCAAGATCAGAGGTAGTTACCCATGCTCCAGTATTATCTAATGCTGCACCAACATACGCATAGCGTTTATGCCATGAGTCTCTTTTTTCTGTCCACTTAAATTGTGGATCATCTGTAGGCTTCTTACCTACTTTAGATACGAATCTAAAAAACGGATCTTGAGGAATAGCTAACTCAGAAACTCGGTCTCCAAAGTTATACTTTCTACGCAGATCACCAGTACCGCCACCAGGAATACTAGGGCCGTTACCAATGCCTGATCCTGCTACATCCGTTGTAGCTAGATTCGATAACTGTACTAAGTCTCCATTCATTGAGCTCATCAGTTATCTCCTTTCATCTATTAATTGAAGTTCGGAAAGGAGTTGTATAATTTATACCTTACCCGAACAGGTCATCAATGCCCCCGTCTGAGCCCAACAAAGCATCAAATACTTGATCTTGTGAACTCCTTTCAGCGCGAGGACTGTTTATTCCACCAACACTTGCAGGTATATCTCTGACATTTTTCATCTGATTCATCATGTCTTGCTTAGTAGATTTGGCAACATTTGCAGTTGTCGTATCTTTATTAACAAGATAATGAATGTCTTCTAACGTCATGCGCCTATTTTTAGATAGTTCCATCATTTGGTTAAACTGATCATCGGTCATATTATTCTTAGTCTTAAACTCTTCGGCCTCAACCTTCATACGTTGTTGCTGATTAGCCTGAGCGTTTTGCTGCTCTTTTTGCTGAAGAATAGTATTAACCTTTTGATCAACCAATTGCTGCGTATAAGCTTCTTTAAGTTTAGCTGAATCAGAGTTAGGATCTGTCATCGCTTCTGTTTCATCAAAAACGAAGTCCTCATCTAATCCAAGCTGCTCTTGCATGCTTTGCGCTGGTTTACCACCATTTTCAAAATAGCCACGGACATGATCTACAAGTCCACTATCGGTTTCCATTGCCTCGAGAACCGGAGTAAACGGACTAAGCCTATTGAGCTCTTCCCTCATCTTAGTAGCTTCCCTACTAGAATCTTTATACCGCTTTTCCCAATCAACAGTGTTGTTGGATTCCTGAGCTTGTGCTTGGGTTGTCTCTTGAGGTATTACCTCTTGAGGGCCATTAAACTCTGGGGTTACCTGTTCACTTTGTTGGTCAACAATTCCACCATTTACCTGAGATTCCATCTCAGTGAAGAAGTCTTCAACAGAGCCAGAATCTTCTGGGTTGCCATCGAACATATTATCTTCCATTTTGTCACTCTCCTTTTTCTTTGAGTTGTAACTTGGGCAAAGTTAAGATTGCTCTTTTGTTTTTTCCAAGTCTTTTATTACATTTTGTAAAGAATTTTTAAATTGTTTCTGTTCTGTATCAGATTGAAGCTTTCTAGTATCCCTAAGATGCTTCTGTTGAGCTTTAGTAAGATTATGCTCTTTATCCATATCAGCTGACAATCTATACTTCTGTTTACTAATCTCTGTTTCAGCTGCATTAACTTTACTCTTAATACCAGCTTGTACAACTTGACGCTCAAGAGTTTCAACAGTACCCTCTGAATTTTTAAGCTTCTCTTCTAGTTGCTCTATCTGTTGCTGCATTTGTGAGTACATGCTCTTACGCTTAACGATACTCTCTTTATTCTTAATGTCAGTTTCAGATAATAATGCTATATCATCAATAACGCCCATTTGCATATATTGTTTCAATTCATCTAAATAAGCCCATCTATTAACAGGAAGAGTAGATCCAGCTACAATTCTAATATCAAACTTAGCAGAGCCATAATCATTAAACTTCCCAATAGCTTCTCCTAGATCATTGTAAATTGGAACGTTAATTTCAACTTGTTTCTCTTCATTAATATTGTTAGGTTGAACAACACGGAATACTTTGTTCCCAGTATAAGTTGCTTGAGAAAACTGAGCGATAACACTACCTAGTCTCTTTAATGCTGGTTCAATAGAGTTCTTCATCCATTGTTTAACCCTACGAGTACCATACTCATCCATAGCTAACATGCCACGATATGTTTCATGCTGTGATGATGTATCTCCCTGCATAGCTCCATATATACCAGCTAAGTACTCCATATCTTGCTTACCTTCATTAACAATGCCAAAGAATGCATTTGATAAAGGTGCTGGCTGAACTGGAGTAGGAGCCATTGATCCAGGCCTTACTGGTAACAACGCACCAGGAGCACTTGAATATTGTTCCCAATAATCAGTGTCAATACTTCCTTCTTCATGCAACCATCTTAAGCTACTACCCAAAGATGCATTATGTATCATTAATTGGTGAGCTTTATTCATTTCTCTTTGTTTACCTATTAAAGGAGAAACAGCTGAGATTGGGAATGGAGTCCCTGTCCACTTAAAGTGAAATGGAACTAGAGGATATTCTGTAATTTGTTCTGGCAATACCTTCTCATATAAAGTTACATCACCCGCAACACAACTCAATTTAATCCTATTCCCATAGAACTTAGCTGTTTGCACGATCATCTTAGAGAATGTAGGATCATCGGATATTGCTTTAAATTCTTTCTCTGATACAATTTTATTTTCTATCTGAGATACTTGAGCCTGAAGTTCACTTACCATTTCTTGCTCTGCTGCAGCCAATTGTTGCTCCATCATCTTGGCAGCCTTTTGCATTTCCAATTGGAATCTCTCTGGTAGCATTTGTCCTGCCTCAACAGCAGCAGCCATTTGCTTTTCTTGCTCCATTATTTGAACTTGCATCTCTGCTTGCATCTCTTGCATTTGAACTTGCACTTGTTGTTGTATCTGTGCTATTTGCTGCTCGTTAGGTGGCATTCTATAAAATACATTAACATAACCGACTTTAATCTTTTCATAAACCTCAAATAGTTCTAATAGGGTATCATTCTCCCCAGTAGAAGGATCAAAAGATTCTGACTCATTTATATCCTTATAGGTAAAGTCTTTCTGCATCTTAAGAGACTTCTCAGTGTAATTGTACTCAGTTTGCTGATTACTAGAAGCTTTCTTGATTTTACTAGTCATATCAGGGAACATCTTCTCTAAATGAGAAGTAGGTAGTATCTTTCGAATCATTACAAATGCTGCATCTTTAAATAAGATATCTCTTGACTTAGGATCAACAAATATATCAAATGGTTCTGGTTGCTTAATTACTACATCACCCATTCCGTTATCTGAATCAGGATCTACAGTAACAAGTAAATAACCTACTGATTTAGTAATAGCATCATTAATTGCATTAGAGAATATGGTCTGTCCATCTGACAAGTCCCATATATAATCAGCAACATCAGAGAATACATGCGCTACATCCGTATCGCTAGCATCTACACCAATAGCTTGCCATCTAGGAGTATTAGCTGTAGCATAGAAATTAAGCATTTCTACTACAGGCATAATCCTATTGATAGTAAAATCAGGCATTCCTTGTTCTGATAAATGCTGTTGTTCTGCTTCAGTTAATTGATTGTCATTAGCAAAGTCAAAACCTTTTTGGTTAATTCTTTCCCACTTAACTCGACTAGCAGTATTAACTTGGTCAAATAAATGCCTTACTCTATCTGCTGTTTTATCTTTTCTCTTTGCCATAATTACCTTTTATTATTTAGAGGCTACAAATACTTCTATTGAACCATTAACTGTAGCTGACTCTGAGATTGCATAAATATTATCTATCTCTGTAAGAATTGGAGAGTCAGCAGTACTTCTTATTAAATCAATCTTACCTTCATAATAAGTTTTACTTTCCCCAGGCTTAAGTATATCTATAATATATCCATTTATATCATATCCCTCCTCTACCCCAGCCGCTTGAATTTCAAATGCCTTTACTCTAATTCCCTTTCTAGCACTTGCTTTTAAATCGCTTGAGCCAACATGAGTGTATATGATAGAATTAACACTTCCATTGTTTGTTATTCTAATATATTTTACATTATCATTAGAAAAAGACTGACTCCCGCCTGATCTTGCAATTAAACCAGAGCGTGTAATGCTATCTTCAAGGGAAAGTATAGTTATTGGGGATATAGATTCATTTGTAAATACATCAGTTCTTTGACCAATTGCTAAGCCTGTTCTGTCTGCTGCAAATAAATAATCTTGCTCTATCATGTACCCATAAATCTCTCTTACATTAGCACTTGGTCCAGGGCTATTATGCGTTATTTTTAAATAAGGAAGAGTTCCGTTATCTGTGATTCCTCCTATTGAAAATGGAGCCCCTGCAAAAACCCATGCATCTAGAGATTTTTTAAGGGATGTTAAAACTGCTTTTCTGTTTGTCAAGTTATCTTCAGCTCCAAATATACCAGAAACACCAGCTATATGTTTAGTGCTATTTGCTTGAGTAACATCATCATCAAAAGTTACTTTAATAGTATCTGAAATAAATATATCATTAGTATCACTTCCTGTAGATGCAACATCTACTTCAAATTCAACATTGCTTACTATCTTAGTAACTACAGCATTAGTCCCAATGTTAGTCCCTGTAACTCTCATCCCTACTTTAATATCTGTTGCCGGAACATGAGAATGTGTAATATATTTTTGACCAGTGACTATAGTAGCCGATAAAGCCTTCTGGTTTCCAAAAAATGTAAGTTGATCCTTTTGTTGAGTTCCTGTCGCAGCACCTACTACAAATGTCTGGTCACCACTAACACTTATAACTCTATCATCAGCTCCATCATCATGAGTATCACCTGTTGCAATCTGAGTTCCTGAAATTCTTAAATCTGGAGCAATAGGGGTAACTCCAACTTGGCCTATAACAGTTGGGTCCACTGGAGCGTCTAAAGTTACTGTAGTATTTGCAACTCCATTACCACCAAGAGCAGTAAATGATCTATCTGTATATGCTTCTATATAAACAGACTTATCATCAGCTCCACCAGGAGGAACAGCTGCTACATAAAGATAAGTATAAGATGCAGGCCTTTTATCTAACTTAATAGTCTCCTGATATACATTATTAATACCAGAGATGTTATGACTCTTGGTATTGCTTACTCTTTTACCAGCAACGCTTATCGTCTCTTTATTTTCTAATTTTAAATTTGCCATTTATTACTCCTCTTCTTCTGGCTCATCCACATCTTTTTCTCGTTGGGATGGAATTTTTTCTGTTAAATCTTCTAATGTAAATATATCAGGCATTAAAATTTCCCTCCTTGATTCATGGTAGCCTCAATCGCGCTAGCCGGAAACTTATCATAACTCTCCTCTTTGCGCTTAGCCCACTTCTCATTAAGCTTCATCAAATATGCTTGTGCATATTTAGTTCCACTTTCTTCATTTGGGTCTAACCCAGAAACATTGTTTGCCATGTTCTTCCTAACTGTCTTTCCAAGGTTTCCTGACGTCACTCCTACCTTCTTGTTTTTATATATAGTGCTATTATAACCACCTTCAATATCATGTGAAGCCGCTGTTATAATATCAATAACCCCAGATCTTCCTTGCTGCCATACTAGATATCTTAAAAGACCCCTATCTAATCCTAAATCTTCTGCCCTTTTATCTATTTCCCATGCAGCCCATGACTCATCATTGCGCATTAGCTCGCTTGTTTCATTAATATAGGCGCCTACAGCCTTATCAGGCCTAAATACATCGTCATCACTCAACCCATGCTTTTGTTGCACTTCTCTAGACATTTGGAATGGTCCTCTATATTTAGCACTCCATGCTGACTCTTTTTGCATGCCCGTTTTTAAAAAATATGGATGGGTGGCTGTATCCTCTCCGAACGATGACTCCATTCCAAAGGCAGTATAAAGATCCCTTAATGCGAAATCATTCATGCTAATGCCCAATTCTTAGGCTTAGGTACACTCTTTCTCCACACACCCTCATCATTCTTCTTCATAGAGTTTGGGGGATGCGCATACTTGCATGAGTAAGCTAATGCATCAATAGTATCGTCATGGCCCATTCTAGGGCCAAATGTAATTATTTCTTGGTGCAAATCGTAATGATCCTTTTTAATTTTGACTGAACCAACTGCAAACCTTTGTGCCAATATTTCTTGTATCCTATCCCTTTTAGACATTCTGTTACCCGGCTTCTCTGCTGTATATTTAACAGTGAAGTCGTTACGCCTACGCATTTCTGCATTAATAGCTTGAAAAACTGGCTTCGACATAGTTGTGTCTTCAATGCAAAATAAGTTCGGGCTATATATTTTATTATAGTCAAATATATAGTCAACAATCCCTTTTTTGTTATCTCCCGGTATCCCCAAGACAGGTAAAGACCGCTTCCTGAGATAATCAAGTACATAACAGTTATTGTTAGAATCGACGCCCAAAGCGAGTAACACACTAAAATCACTGTCCCTACGAGTACTATCAGTAGCAGGGTCAACCCCCACGAAGACATTAATGGGAAGCTCATCACCTTCAGCAGTCCTAACATACGAAATGCCTGTGTCTTCATCCCTATAAAAGCTGCCATCCCAGTGCTTAATATGGTTCCTATTAAAGATAGAATCCGCTTCATTCTGCACCTCCATCATATACTCTTGATAGAACTTTTGCGGAACTCCATTGTCCGCATAAAACTTTTTCTTTCGCTCCATTTCCTTGTGGCCAAACCATGAGGGCCATAAAGGAGTACCATCCTCCATTATAGCCTTGTGAGTGATTACATCCCACGAAAAATGCTCCCCTTGAGTTTGTGCCTTATTATACCCATTAAGTATGTTGGTAACAAAAGCATCGAAGTGAACAGGCGTACCATTGATACGAAGACGACCAGTACCAGGCTCAAGAGCAGGAAACACAACAGCAGTAACCAAGTTAGCAATCTTCGACCTAGCTTCAGGCGTCCCTGTGTTGTTTTCATCTTCGAAGTCATCAAGAACAATGAGGTCATAGCGCTTATGTAGTTTAGCACCTCCACGTATCCCAGAAAGGTTAGATTTACTAATGAGTTTACAACCGTTCTTAAGTTCAATATCATCTTCTGTCCATTTTCTCCCTTTAACATCGCCGAAATAATACGAAAACCTTTCGTTATATTCCAAATGATATTTTACATAATCCAAATTTGGTACTGAAATTTTACTTGAAGCGGCCACCCAGCCGTAGAATAATGGATCTTCTGCGAAGACAAAATCATGCAATAAACTGCACTTAGTCAGTACTGTCTTCCCATGACCACGAGGCAATACTACTGCTAGCTGCTTAATAGATAGGTCGTTTAGCTTATCAGCAACGGCATAATGAAAGAAGGGAGTCTCTGATCGCATAAAGTCATCTGGTAAAAATAACTTACCGAATGCAATAAGGTCGTTCTTAGCAAGCAGTAGCTGTTCTTCCATCGTAGAAACATTATTAAGGTTAATGTTAGCCATTTAATTCTTTAGGTCTCTGAACCTCATCTAATGCATTTTCACTAAAACCTTTAAATGCGCCTACGGCTAATGTTGTTGTACTAGTCCTAGTCTTATCTTCCATATCCATAATATCAGCCAGCTTAAAAAGAGCTTTTAAGCGAGTATCATCTTTTTCAGATGAGAGAATAACCTCCTTGATGTTATTAAGAATAAACTTCTCGTCTATATCTAGCTCTTCTAAAACTGGCTTAAGTTCTTCTTTCATAGCTGTCCTTATTCTGCTAGTCTTAACTAGCTGTGCTGATTTAAACTTTGCGTATCCAGGATCATTAGTGGGGTATGCGCGCATATATGCATCTTGTGCACATAACCCAGATGCTAAATAAACAACAAAAACCTGCTCACATTTAGACAGGTTCTCCCTTTGTATTAGTACATCATCTGCAAGCTTACCGCCTCCAAATGAATAAATATTTAATCTTCGAGAAGTATCCATCTTGGTACCACTATAGGCAGGGAATGTCCCAGTACATGTACCAACATAAGCAACCTCTCGCTTCTTCCCCTTCTGACGCTTCATAGTGCCTTGGCGTAATACCTCCAAGACACAGTCATCATCAGCTTTTACCCAGTCCCCGACAACCCCTTTCCTCCAGTCCGACTGAACAATCAGCCCATCCGGAAGGATGTCATCAGACTCGTAAACTTTATGCTCTATACCATTAACACGGTAGATTCTCATTATGTATGAGAGAAAACTGCATATTCAGCAACAATAGTTCCTGAACTTGCCTGTAATTGCACTCCTGAAGTTCCATTATAGTGAGGGATCCATGCAAATTCACCAGCATTAAGCTTGCCGAATGGTACATCTCCTGTTGTTTCTATTGTGAGATCTGTAGTAACATCAGACCCACCAGCATCTTTTCCTGTATGCTTTACATATACTAGTTTAGTGCTATCTGCTGATGCTGCAATAATATTGTCAGCCCCTACATTTGTTACAGCATGAGTACTAACACCTATAATAGGTGCTCCTACGGATATAGCATCCGTCTCCGAAACAGATAAATCAGCCCCAAAGTCGGCTGCAGTCCCTGTTAATGTTAGTGTTGGTGTTAATGTTGCCATCTATTCTCCTTGTTTGTAACTATTTTTCGCTTCCTGGTAAGGAGCAGTATTCTTATCGGGGTAATCATTTACATTAGACATAGATCCATAATGCAATGCAGCTCTCTTCATTAGCTCAGTATCCTCACCAAAAGCTTCATTCCACATTAAAGCTGCCTCAGAGGGCTCATCTGAACCAAGGGAAGTAATATAACCTTCTTCTGGGGTTAGTCCCATTACATAGTCTTCGAAAGATAGTCGTCCAAATTTTTGTCTATCCCTACTGACATACTTATCTCTAGCCTCTTTATAGAACGGCATAGACTGATGAAACCTATTATATTCAGTCTTATCATAACCAGTCCGCTCATCAAACATATAGTCATATCCATGACCCTTTTCTTGCTCACGCTGAGAAAAGGCATTCATGCCTGATATTTCATCTTGCAGCATCATCTGTTCCAATATCTTATCTTCTATACCTGCCATTATATCTCCTTAATAACCGTATTTAGGCTTTCTCGGTTGAGGCTTTTTCTTTTTTACCGGCTTTTGGCTTGGCTTCTTTTTTAGCTTCAACTTTGATCTCCTTTTGTTGTAATTCTTTCATATACTTATATAGCTCAGTAAAATCCTCCCTTAACTTCACTATCTCTTCTTTTACCTCTAAATTTAGCTTATCTATCTTTTCATTTAAACTGTATCCATCTAAACTAGGCATTCTCTTCCTCCAATTGTGGTTCTTTCAGTTCTTCAACTTCCGCATTAATTTGCGCCAAGCTGTCTTCCATTGTGTATATCCTGTATGTTAAATCCTCAATAGACTTAGTAAGATTACCTACTAATTGCTCTATCTCATATTGGTCCATCACAGTATCCTTTCTATTATCCTGTAAACCATTCCTGTAAACTTCAATTCTTTTAGCAAACGCTTGTTTGCGTAAAAAGAATTATTAAAACCCTTAACTCTCTCCGAAGATGTACCCGTTAGCGAGTAGTTCTAATGTTTCCTCATCCCAATACTCTGATACATCTATGTTGTTATAGTGGAAGGTAGTATGATCCTCAAGTATCTCCTCTGAGATATACTCGATTTCCTCCGTTTCTTCATTATACTCTATAGTTAAAACGTAAGTCTTCATAATAACCTCCTATTTATACCATATATATTATATACTTTAACTTAAAAATGCAATAACTTTTTTTATTCTGTTAACTACCTGTAATATCAGGGACTTAGAGCTAATTCTAACTCTTTTACACAGTCTGCGTAATAATCGGATTGACAATCCCACTTTCCTCCTTGCCCTTCGGGCGTCGGAAAGCGAAACGAATGCATATGATCTGCTGCACAATAATGGGGACACACCGGTATATCCTCCATGCGGTCCATGGCCATACCCAGTAGAGAAGCCACCAATAGTATAATCATATCCTCCCAAGTTAGCACTCTGGAAAATATTGAAAAAATTTTTTGAGGTTGATGTTATTGTTATCCATATCTATCAGTAATTTAGAATTAAAAAGATTAGAAAGCAAGAGGTTTCAAAAATTATAGAATTTGTATGTGTGGCTAAATACTTGCCACATACCCCTATGAATCGGATTTTCAATTCCGAATTTCCGTTAATTTCAATTCCAATGAAAGGGAAAGATATGACAACAATTACACTTACTAAGGGCGAACTATTCAAGATTCGCTGGAACTTTGTCACTGAAGCTGGTGAGCAAGTTAATCGTACCTGTACTGTGTTCTTCACAGGCGTAACAATGCCTTCTGATAATGGCATCTCTTATGAGATAGAGAATAACAACTCTCATAATGTTACTGACCTTACTGCTGAAGAGCTATCAACTATGTATGTCACTACTGCTAAGGCAGAGTCTTTTGACATCCAAATTGCCGCCTAAGGGGGAGCCCTGCGGGGCTTTTGTTCGTTGATATAGAGCGAGTGTGTATTGCCCATCGTGCGTGCACACTCACGTATCTTATTATAATAAACTTATACCAATCAGGGGAAATAAAATGACTATCTTTATTGTATATTCAGACACTGTTAAATTCACTAAATCTCATGATCAATATCTTGACCCATGTATTCAAGCTATCTTTACTACTGAAGGTGAAGCTCAAGACTATGCTGATGATCTTGCTGATCGTATGAACTCAGGTTCTTATGCTCATGAAGAATATCCTTATATTAAATCTCATGAAGTTCGTAACACTTATACACAAGTTAAATGCCCACCAATTAAAAGTGAGGTAATGTAATGAGTGAACAACAATCGTATGATTTATTCGTAAAGAGGCTGATGATAATAGTCAGTCTATATTCTTATTTATGTATTGGGCTCTATCATTGTGCCCCAAATGTATTACAAATGTTGTTCTGGCCTTTCCACTATGGATGGTTAGCACACTAAATTGACTGATGACACCAGGTGTCTTGACCTGGCCACTATAGAGATATCCAACGTGCGATAGAACAGATGAAAGGGACGGCCCTGAGTAGTCTGTTCGCAGTCATTATTATTTTATAGCGGGATGGAGAAATGGCAACTCACTTGGCTCATAACCAAGAGATTGAGGGTTCGAATCCCTCTCCCGCAACTATTATATCGGTCCTTTTAGCGGGGAGCTGGTTCATAGCCAGTAAGAATGATAACAGTTCGCTTATGATTCATTCTACCGATATATAATATTAAAAGTATATCCCAGGACCAATTTCAGGGATATCGTGGCACGTCTGACAAAGGTACCGAATAAGTGGTTAGCTCATGAAGCTATAAAACGAAATAGGGGTCGCACCCTTATACCTTAGAATATCTTTAATACTCCAATGGTCTGAGAGGGGGAGATTAGGACGTGCTATCTATTATTAAGAGAGAGTTATGGCCCTACAAGGTTAATGCTAGCGAAACTACCAACCGGTAGAAGTAGACTTGGGCATTAACTTTTAGCGGGTAAAACTACATGTTCAAGGTTAATAGCAGTAATCTATCATGATACCCTATAGAACTTGTAGTCTCTCTCTTATACTATTCTAGGATACATATATTAATTGGTGCACTCAATTGATATGTGTGTAAAATCCACGGCAGTGGTCAGGGAGGAGACAACCCTCCCTGCAGAAATTAGAGATACAAATCTCATAGAGCGCTCTGGTATAAGGTTTTTAGTTATTCCCTTGTCACTTAGATGACCCCAGAGCGTCCTTCCTATTAAATACAAAGGAGTAACAATGATGATAACCGCAATATGTCCTGAATGTGGACACATTATAGAAGATCAAGAATGCAATAGTCACCCAGATACAGAACTGATAGTATATCAGTCTAAAGATGAGGTATTTGCTGGCGAAGCTATAATAGAATACTTATATGGAGAAGATAATGAATGATATAATTACTATTATTGCAATGATATTTATATGGTTTTGGATTATAATATTACTAGGAGCTATTGGAGCTGCATGTATAAACTATTTATTTAAACAA
>Ga0208669_1000519_pt1 | contig 15292 bp, 16 predicted proteins | sample 21_taG_FD_184095 | JGI IMG/M metagenome (GOLD analysis project Ga0208669, IMG submission 184095) | Marine viral communities from the Subarctic Pacific Ocean - 21_ETSP_OMZ_AT15319 metaG (SPAdes) (version 2) | ecosystem: Environmental > Aquatic > Marine > Oceanic | place: Pacific Ocean | collected...
AGTATATCTCTTAACGTAATGCTTAGTATAGATATATATATCTTAGTAGAGCCATAGGGCTCCACTTGGACAAAACCTTTATATAGGGATGGGACGTTGAATGTTAAGTGAAGAAAATGAAAACATCAACAGCGATAGCAAAAGTATGTGACGAAATCAAATCTTTGCTTCTAGAAAAGAATGCAAAGTATGGCGACAGTGCGCTTTCCCCAAAGCGTATTTTCAGCTCATCAGGCTCTACAGAGCAAATCTTAGTTAGGATAGATGATAAATTGAGCCGAATAGCAACAACAAAGCAATTGGGGGGGCCTGATGAAGATACCTTAAGTGATTTAATTGGCTATCTTATCTTACTCAAAGTGGCAGCCCGAAAAAATAAAAAGAATATTGAGTTAGAATTAGAGGCGGTGACTTGTTGAGCCCAAAGCCACAACCCATAGATACAATAGACTTGGGTGAAAATAGACCAGAATTTGTCAGTGATGTTCCATTTTTTATTGAGATAGGTACTTCTGACTTTGATACATATGAGTATTTGGCTCAACGAGGGTGGAAAGGAATATTTGTGGAGCCCGTGAAGCCATTATTAGACAACTTAGAGCGATTTGAAGGTTGTATTTACGAAAATAACGCTATAACTGCGGAACCCCGACACTGTAAAGTCAAATATTACGACACAGAATGGGCAGAAGGATGGGTAAGAGGTGTAGGAAGTCTAGATTTGAACATGAATACCTTCAATGCTAACCCAAAATGGAAAGAACATGAGCGTGAACTGTACCTACACACCTTAACATTGGATGAATTAATAGAAAAACATAACGTCAAACATATAGAAAAACTCAAAATTGACACTGAAGGAACTGAATTTGAGATATTAGATACCTATTCTTGGGTAATCAAACCTAAGGAAATCAAAATTGAGTATGAACATTGGAAACTTAGAGATATTAAAGTTGGCGATTACATTCAAATGTTAAATGATAAAGGATATGAGTGTTCAATGGATGAACATGACCTAGTAGGTGTGTTAAATGAGTGAAGTAGCAGAGAAATGGGAACCATCTTTTATGAGATTGAGTCCTAGTAAGATAAATACATACTACAAATGTCCTCGTGAGTTCTATTACAAGTACATCGCGAAGATACCAGAGAAGAAAACTATACATTTATTTCGTGGAACTTTGGTACATGCAGTGCTAGAAGACCTTTTTAAACACAAATTCAAGAACTTTTCATCATGGGAAAAGGGAAATCCATCAGAATGGATGGAAGAACAGTTTCAAACAAGGTGGGCTAAGGATATAGACTCCAAGTTTTGGCTATCCGAACTACATACCGCAGAAGAAATGGCTGCTATGAAGTTGGAAACACAAGATTTGTTGCAGAATTTTGTAGGTTCTGTCAATAAAAAGCTAAATGAAATGGTTGATTGGAAGATATACAAGTCAAAATATCAAGCTTGGAACTCTGTAGCCCCAAAATATGCCGAAAAATGGGTAAAATCCAACGACTACGCCGTAATCGGGATAGTGGATGCTGTCTGTAACGACTTTGATGGTGGAACTACATTGCTTGATTATAAGACTTCAAAACGTTATGGGCCTTATTTGCCTGAAGATTACTACAGACAGCTAATCATTTACGCATTTTTATACACATTAGAGATGGGAGACATGCCAAATTTCGTCGGAGTGAACTATTTACGCTTTGATGATACATTTTTTGTTAAAGTTAATCAAGGAGTGTTGGACGAAGCGAAAGAAACTATCAAATATGTGCATAATTGTTTGAAAGAAAGGATGGAAGTTGAGGACAAATACGAACAAAAACCACAAAACCTTTGTAAATGGTGTTCATTTCACACTTCTAACGGTGGAAACTGCGATGCAGAGATACCAAAATGGAAACCTAAGTTCGGAAGTAAGAAAAAATACGACAAGGATACGTTTAAAAACGCTACATTAAGTGATGACGACATACAGTCAGCGTTAAATACCCAAGAAGGAGAAGGAGAAACTAACACAGTCTGGGACGACTAATCGACGAAAGCTTTATATAGGTGTACGTCGTAAAATTAGTACCATGGCGCGTGATGACTATGGGGCCATAAATGTTATATCTGCCGAAGAACGTGAAGCTTTAGGATTAACAGGCCCCAAAAAACCTGATGAAGAAGAGGGATTATTTGAAACTATAGGCAAAGCTGGTGATAAATTAGGTGAAACACAGTTTGGTAAGAAGTTAGGTTCGATACTTACCGTATTAATCCTTGCTTTTTTTGGTGGTGGAGGAGATTTAGGCGCTATACAGGAGATTTTCGGAGGAGAGGATGATGGTAAACCAAGGGGTGGATGTACTGACCCAACTGCAATCAACTATAAAGCGGATGCTACTTTTGATAATGGTAGTTGTGTATTCCCTCCTCCTGTTATTTATGGATGTACTAACCCCGAAGCTGATAATTATAACTCACAAGCTACTCATGATAATGGTAGGTGTCAGTTTTTGGGTGGACCGGTAGACAATGGAACAGGAAATCAAACAAATGAAGACTCTACTATCTATGGTTGTATGGATATAGATGCTTCAAACTATAACGAAAGGGCAGAGGAAGATGATGGTAGCTGTGAATATGAAGAATATGATTGTGCAGCTAACGAAACTTATTTTTATGATGGTATGGAATATGGAAATTACTCTAGAGAGTATAACTCTTTGAACATTACCATAGATATAGATACTGATTGTGACCAAGATACTTTACCAGTTATGGTATATTATGATATAGGCCACATGAAAGTGGAAGATAACGAAACAGTATGGAATGGTTATATGTATAATAATTATTTCTTCAATGTAACTGGCTGGGAAGGTAATGAATATCAATTATCATCAAGCATAGATTACTTTACAGAACCTTATACTGGTTGGTATATGGTATATGTAAATCTGTATGCAGACTGGAATAGAGATGGTGTATATGACTATGTTGCATATTTTTATATTGATGAAATAATTTTGGAGGAGCCATGAGTGATGACACTAACAGACATATTAACCTTGATGGGAGTTATAATTGCAGCATTATCCATAATACTTTTGTGTGTTATCATAATGTCAGCGACGAAGAGAATAACGTCAAAATTACAATTATCATTACCGAAGAAGGTAAAAAAACAAGCGACGAAAAAGAAAAGGAGGACTGAAAATATGAGTCAAGCAAGAGAAGGAGTAACTTTTAACGATATCTTTATGTTTATGATAGCCGTACCTTTAGTTTTACTCTGGGTTGGTTTTGCAGGATTTGTTATACACAGTGGATTGCAAGATGAATCAGTTCTTGACCAAATCGAAGGCTATACTACTTTGATAGCTATATTAGGTGGGCCAGCTCTTCTAATTATCAAAGATGCTCTAGATGTATGGAAACAGGAACAAGCAGAAAAGACAGCTTTCTATAAAGCTAAAGCACAAGCAGTTATTGATTATAACGCATCAGCACAGAAGCAATCGCAGTTAATAGAGGCAAACGAGCAGGCACACGAGCATAAAACAACAAAAGTTGTAGCAAAGAAAAAATAAGGAGATAAAAAATGGCATTATACGCAGTAAATGACTTTACAGAAAGAGCAGATAATTTGGCAGCATGTCTTGTACTATTGGAAAATAAATTAGAAACAATAACCAATACCAAGACAATACGCCATATTAGCATTCACAAAGTCGGAACAAAATACGAATACGCATTAGTAGTAGACGCTTAGGCATAAGCTTTATATACTCTAGCGTTCTAATATAATTGTGGCTCCTAACAGACCACAGAACCACAGGAAATATAACGCATAATGCGTCTTCTGGGGCCACACAACGAAAGCTTTATATAGTGCTATTGCATTATATGTAAGCAGGTGACAAACCTATGGCAAACGAAACCAATAACAACACAGCAGATACAAACGAAACCAGTGAGGGTAACCTAACTGCTATCTTGGATACTGTTGAAGAATCAGGTCTATTAGATACTATCATGGACGAACCATTATTGATGGCACTTTGTGCTGTTGTATTAGGTATGGGTGCTTACATCGCTTATACCGTACCAGCTGTTAAAGAGTTAGTTTTCAAATACTTGAAGAATAACGAAGCTGAATTAATGGAAATGCTAGATAAAAATCTAACAAAGGCACAAATGAAAGCTTTTGATAAAATGGACGAGACTGCACAGAAGCACGTCAAAGACTCTTTAGTCAAGAATGTATTAATTACAGCTTGGGATGAGAAGGATGATGAGCTTGCTGCTTTAGTCAAATCTAAAGTTAAGGCCGCACTAGACGAAGCCAAGTAATGGACGTCGAAGGGTATGAAAGGCGTTTACGCATAAGAGTCGGAGAAGGGGAATATGAAAGACATAAAGAACTTGTCCGGCTTCTTGCCCGCAATCTCGCGCTTGAAGACTTGCTTTGGGAAGAAATTCTTGTATGTATTCGGGATGTTAACGCGAGAACAGAGTTATTGCGACAAAGAAACCAGATTGTACGGGATATTCATACTGAGTTCCGTGCTCTTAATATAGAAGTCCCAACTGTTGTAGAGAAGAACAGTGAGGGTTTCAGTAAAATTCTAGAGGATTTAATAGATGACAGCAGTGAAGAAAGAAAACCAGATGAAGTCCGCGATTAGCGGCTTAGCTGCTCACGACTCTAGAAAACTTGAAAAGATTTTTAACATATGTAGAGAAGATGAAAAGAAGATGACTCTTCTTTGTAGAGCGTTTTGTGAAGCTTATCTTATAGATAACAAACAAAGACCTCTTAGACTTAGACCACTACAAGAACAAATAGTAGTAAAAACGTTAACATATCCTAATGGAGACGCTGGTAAGCATCGTAAACTTGCTATTTTGGCTCCACGAGGCAGTGGCAAATCATTTGCGCTCTCGGTAGCTGTATGTATCTACATGTTTTTTAATAGATTTAGAGATTTAATATTTATTTTGGCTCCAACTGAGGACCAAGCTTCACTTATATTTAATTATTGTTATAGGCATTTTGCAGATAATGCTTTTTTAGATGGCTTAGTTAAGAATTACAGGTTTCATAACAAACCTAATATCACAATGAAGGGAGGAACAGTGCTACGTAGAGCCCCATTAGCTCCATCTAATCAGGGTCAAGCTATACGTGGACAACATCCTACATTTTGTATTGTAGACGAAAGTCCACTTATTGATGATAAATTGTTCATAGATAACGTAGAACCAGCAATTGTTTCTAATAAAGCTCCATTTATTAATCTTGGTACCCCAAAATCTAAAGATAATCACATGTGGCGCTATCTTTATGATGATAGATACAGCGATACCTTCGAAAGGATGGTATTTACATGGAGAGATGCTGTAAATCCCGGTAGAGCTTACTCTGCACCATATACAGATGATGATATGGCTGAAAAGATGCGAGAATGGGGTGAAGACTCAATTTATTGGAAAACAGAGTACGAATGTCAATTTGTAGAGTCTGTTGCTAATATTTTTAATCCAGAACTAGTAAAAGCGTGTCTTATAGAAGGAATGGTGATGCAACTACCCGGAAACTATCCGAATTGTGTGGTTGGAGTAGATATTGGTAAATCTGTCAATAGTACTGTGATAAGTGTATGGTCTACTGCTAAAACTGCTACTGAAAATGTAGCAACACTTATTTATCTAGAAGAAATAGGTCCAAAAACAGGAGGACATGATATTCCATATCAAAGAAAAAGAATTATGGCTATATCTAAAGATTATGGCGCTGATAAACTGATAATTGATGCAACAGGTATGGGAGGTGCTATAGAACAGGATTTAAGATTAGCATGTATAGAATTACAAATACAATTTATACCATTCGTGTTTACAGGAGGTCCTAAAGGGACAAAAACTCAAATTTATCGTGATTATGTGTCGTATATACAACAAAATCTAGTAAAAGTACCACATCCTGATGGTTTAGAACCTAATCAGGCCAAATTAGTAAACAAATGGTTGAGAGAACACATAGATTTAGAATATACAATGGATGCAGCTAATAAAACAGAAAAGATAGCAGCACCTAGTGGAAAACATGATGATTATTGTGATAGTAGTGCTATAGCATTACACGCATCACTACAAATGTTACCCTCTACAGGTACCTTTGCTAGCATATCTCTTAAACAAGGTGGTACTAGTAGACGCGCCGCCAAAAGAAATCCTATTTTTACTACGGCAAAACGTTCACAATCCTTAAATAAGGGTGGTTTAAGAGGTATATAAGTAGATTTCGGCGAAAGCTTTATATACTATATCGTACTATATTGGAATGATAGCCATGGCTCTTAGCGATTATTGGCCTTTTAATAGGCGTAGTTTTGCAACCGTTGGGGAAAATCCTCCCTACACAAAAGATGCACCTAGAAGTTACGGTTCTGGAATTATCAAAAGATTAAAATTACAGAACACAGGTAGTGTCTTCGGTAGAAAAGAAGCTAATAAAGAGCCACAGATAGGTGATTATAAAACTTATATGAATGTTTATTTAACAGACCCTATAGTTAGAACACTTATTGACCTTCCTTGTATGTATGCAGCTAAAGATGGATATGATATAGTTACAGACAACGATGAAGATAGAGAAAATATACATGCATTGTTTGATGAGATTAACATGGAACAGTTATTATATACATGGCTAAGGAATGGAAGAATATTTGGGACTTCTTATATGGAATGGACTGGTGACAACCTTGTAATGAGGTCATCACAGAATATGTACATACAAAGAGACCCAAGTGGACAGATAATGTATTATTATCAAGACATAGGAGACGATAAAGACTCCGTACGTTTTGAAGAGAATGAATTAATTTGTTACCGTAATAATCCTTTTGATGACTATGCGTATGGTTTGAGTGATATACACCCTATACTATACTTAATAGATTTAAAAGATTACGCAGAAAGGGATATAGGTGCTGCACTAAACAAATATGCTACAAGTAGATTTGATATTAGCGCAGGTTTACCAGATATGCCTTATGGTCCAGATAAAATAAATGAGATTGTAGATGCATTTAATGGTTTGGAACCCGGTGAAGATATTATACACGGTAATGATATAGTAGTCAAAGAACTACAAGGAACTCAAAGAGCTTTCGAGTATGGTAAATATACAGATGATATATTAAAGAAAATACACGTGGCACTGAAAGTCCCTATAACTATGTTTGATAAACCTGAACAAGCAAGAGCAATCTTTGAACCATACGTTAGACATTTGCAATCTGCGGTTGAAGCTGCTATAAACGCACAATTAATGCCACAGTTGTTAGGTGGAGATGCAAGGTTTAAGTTTAGACAGGTTAATGTAGATGACGCATTCATCAAAGCGAAGACTGATATGATTTACTTATCTGAAGGTGTACTATCACCCGGAGAAGTGAGGTCAGAAAGAGGATTGAATCCAGAGGGAGCGGTAGAAATGCAAGAAACAGCAGAGAACGCTAATATATCTGGAGGAAGAGACCAAGATAAAAAAGAAGAGTCCGCAAGGACAGAAAACCGCGCTGGTAACGAACCAGCTGCAAATCCAACGGGGGATAGAGAAGAATGAGCACAGAGTACGACTATGAGCGTTGTATAATAGAAGTTGGCCCAACTTTAAAGAAAAGAGGAGTTGAGGACCACCAAGAGATTGCGGCAAATATGTGTCGCATGAGGGTAGAGCAGGAAACTGACCGTAAGTTTGCTGTGAATGCCGGGGGCGGAGAGGAGAACCAACGCAGTTTTGCTGCGACTTTGGATAAACCTGTTCATACGGATGATAATATAGAGTTTCCAGTAATCGCTATAACGTCAGGCCCCCACGACGAAGATGGCGACCAAAAGGTCACTATAGAACCATCCGTATTAGAAAAAAGTGTTGAGACTTTCACTGAATTGCCAGTTTACTATAATCATCAACGAACCGAGGACGACCTTCTCGGAAAGGCTATCAACCCAGAAATCGTAGAGCTAGAAGATGGTAAAAAGGCAATTAAGATGCTTGCACAACTATATAGAGGTGCAGCAGAAAGTAATGGAGTGCTAGAAAAGATTGAAAACGGAGATATGACGCATGTCTCTATCGATTGGTTTTCTAAAGACGTCGATGTCTTAGGAGAACCGTTTGCAATGGACATCCGTCCTATCGAGGTGAGTTTTATTGATAATGAGACTCGAACACCCGTCTGTGACGCATGTACAATAGAAAAGGAATGTGATAGTCACCGTGAATTCGGTGATGAACATGGTGATTGTGGCTGTGGTGGTCACGATGATACATCATGTGCCTGTGACACACACGGGCGAAACAGCGAGGTACAAAACATGGCTGAAGAACAACAAAAAGATGTCTCTGATGCAGTTGGAATCACCGAGCGTGAATTCGCTTCGATGAAATCTCAACTAGAAGAGATGAAAGAAACTTATGCTGAGTTAAACACCAAGCACGAAGAGGCAATGGCTCTCGTATCAAAATTCCAAGAAGAAAAAGAAGCAAGAGAAGCAGCAGAAGCTGAAGCTCGTGTTAACAATTTCGTAACTGGCATCCTAGAAAAGGAAGTCGCACTTGGAAAACTCGATGACGATGGGAAAGATGCACGTGCAGAGGAACTCAAAGCATGGGACGACATAAAGCTAGAAGGATTTAGCATCGCTATGGATTCTATGCCACTTCCAGTAGAGGCCGAAAGGACCTTTGGAAAAGGCAAGTCTCCAGATGCTGAAGAGACCCCAGAAGTAGAAGCTGACGAAACTCCACGCATGTTTGCGATGGAAAACGGCAGAATCGTATTCAAGAGGGAAGAAAACTAAGGTGAATAAAATATGGCAATAGTAAAAACAGTATTAGTAAATGATGGTGGAGCTCCGTCTCGAATCGTCAATTTTACAGCTGGAGAAGCTCTAGAAGCTGGTGAAGCATTGAAAGTTCACACTGACGGTACAGCAAAGTTGGCAACAGCCAGCGAAGCACCTGTATTAGGTTTTGCATTAACCGATACCGCAAACGGAGATGTCGCATCTGTCGTTATTGGTAGAGGAATTATAATCAACGCTATTACAGATGCAGTTACCGCTGGTGACCTACTTTCAGTAGATGGCGCTAAACCCGGTTTCCTAGAAACTAAAAACGCTTACTCAGCTGACTCAGAAGAAGATGTGGTTATAGCAATCGCATTGGAAACAAACGCAACAACAGACTCTATGACAAAGGTCATGGTGCTCTAAGGAGATAAGATAATATGGTAGCAGCAGGAACAAATCCCGGTATAGCAGACAGCTCATTGAGCTCAACCGCTAACAGGGTATTAGTAGACTACAAAGACGCAATTCAGGATTACAAAGTCACTGAAATGCCTGTAGTTAATATGTTTGCAGAGCGATTTACCACAGACACTGGTGGAGATGTAGATATTACATTTGCAAAACCATCCATGGGTCTTGAACAAATTGAAGAAGGAGCTACTCCAGCTTTCCAACACACTGACTTGAGAAACGAACGTGTATCAGTCAAAGAGTATGGAATTGCAGTTGGTGTAACCCGAAGAATGATTGAAGATTCAAGATTCTCTGAAATGGAACTCGCTTTGAACGAAGCCCGAAGAGCCGTCCAAAGACACATTATAAAACACTTCATTTATGCAGTGTTTGGTCTAGCAGACACAACTTTCGGAACAGTAGCAGTAGCAACAGGAACCAATGAAACAGATATTGAAACATTCGCATCCTACCCATACGGTGGATTCTTTGGAGCAAGTCCTTCATCTGGTAACAGATTAAACGAATACGGTGGATACTCACTAAGTGACTTAAACTCACTAGGTACCCACTACTTCGCATCTACTGATGCAAGCAGTTCTGAATCATCTACGGGTGGTAACTTAGAGTTAACCGATATAACCAAAGCTATTGAGTTAATGAGTGCAAAAGGACAAAACCCAGATACTATCTTGGTTTCACCAACTCACTACAAAACTCTATTAGAATTGGCTGACTTCACAGCACCTTTCTCAACAGGAACAACCAGTACTAACACTATTGATACTCCTACATCGAAAGGCGGTATTGATTACGTAAACGATGTATCTAACGACGGTGTCGTTGGACAATTGTACGGACTTAACGTTATTGTTAACTCCTACGTACCAAAAACCAGAGCTGGTATCTTTGACATGAGCGTCAAACCTGTCGCTTACGTCGAGAGAAGAGGTCTAACTGTAGAAGAAGCAAACCCCGGATTCGGAATTATGGGTTCATACATGTCTATGAGATATGGATTGAAAGTCATAAGGCCAGAAGCTGGTTGTATTGTAATTTCTGATTAGATAAGCAAACTTAGGATAATGGTATGGGCGGCACCATAGTAAAAGTCGCCCACTTTGAGGATAAGCCATGAAAGTATTTAAACCAACAAAACTTAACAAGAAAGCCACACAAGAAGGATATGGGCTAGGTAAAGTAACAACTGCCAAGGCTCGCATGTTAACATTAGATGATAGGCTACCCTCTAAACAATACATTAAAGCAAGAATTGAAGCAAATGTCGATGATAGTACTTTTGGCGCATCTTGGGATGGCGTTACAACTAAGGCACCTTCAATGAATGCAGTTTACGATTATATAGGTTCACTTTCATCCACATCCGATGTATGGGGTGTAAGTGCTTCCGCTTCAACAGCTAACATTAGAGCACGTAAGTCCGGAAATGTTGGACTTGGAGATGCAAGTAATTTAGGCTTTACAGATATTTCACATAAATTAACAATAGATGGAGACCTACGAATAGGAGCAGGTATATCTTCATCTAGCAACAGTAATAAAGATATATACCTAGACGATGGAGCTATACTGTACAAATATGCCGATGGTGGTAGTACAGCTATGCTTACGCTAAATAGCTCTACAGGGCATTTGGTGGGTCAAAATTTAGCTATTGGCTCAACAGCGCCTAATGTGCCTTTAGAGATTAATGTAGCCGAGAGTGATGCATTAACAACAGCTGATGGTACAGGTTTATTCCAGATTGGTAATGACAGTGGAGCCAATATAGGTATGAACTCTACTAAAATACAAGCTAGAAGTGGTGGCTCTGCTTCTAAACTTAACTTAAACGTAGGAGGTGGTGACATTGACATGGGTAGTAGCTCAAGTACAATCACTTCCAAAGGTAACTTTGCAGTAGAGGGTAACTTAACTGTTACTGGTACTGCAACTTCGATTTCTACAGAGACTGTTACAGTCTTTGATAATTTTATAGAATTAAATTCTAATTACTCAGGTACATCACCAACCGAAAGTGCAGGTATAGAAGTAAACCGTGGTGGTAGTACTGCAATAAATCCTGTACTAAGATGGAACGAAACTGATGATAAATGGCAACTGTCTGAAGCAGTAACAGGCAGCGCTAGTTATAAAGATATAATACACACAGGACAAACAGGTTCTGTAACTAACGCTATGCTTAATGGTAGTATAGCTAATAGTAAACTAGCTAACGATAGTGTAACTGTCGGAACTACAGCAATAGACTTAGGAGCATCTTCTACTACGCTTGCTGGACTAACAGCAGTAACAGTTGGTGGTACAGGCGGCGATAGTGGAACGACAGCGTTGACTATTACAGGTGGTACTTCTGCTGCCACTAACCCCGCAGTTAATATCACTGGTCATCTTGTAGCATCTACAAAATCTTTTGATATTCCACATCCTATATATGATGATAAAAGATTAGTATATGGATGTTTAGAAGGACCAGAACATGGAGTGTATTATAGAGGTACAATAGTATTAAAAGATGTACCAGAACGTATACCCGTAGAATTACCAGATTATTGGTTTAAACTAGTGGGTGATGACTATACTATTACACTAACACCTTATGGACCATATAACGTATGGGTCGATGAAAAAAATGAAGATGGTTTCTTCGTTGAAACATCTGAAGAAGAGAACGTTAAATTTGATTGGGTTGTTATTGGTGGAAGACAAGATGCAAAAATACCGGAGGTAGAGCCACAGGCTCCATAAACAAATGGCACAAGAACGTATTATAATAAAAGGCGATAAGGGAAGTGTATTCTTTGAGAAGGATTCTGGCGACGATGGTGCTTACGAAGTATCTAAAGAATTAAAATTGAAAGATGATAATTCTGGTTTAATGTTTGATGGTTCAGATTTAGTTGATACAGGTCAGAAGGGACAGAAAGGTTTATCTGGTTCTGCTGGTGATAAAGGTGTCAAAGGGCAAAAGGGTTTAAAAGGTTTAAAAGGTGCAACTGGTGCAACAGGTGACAAAGGTCAGACTGGGGCAACTGGTGCAAAAGGACAAAAAGGTCTCAAAGGTTTAAAAGGTGCAACTGGTGCAACTGGTGCTAAAGGACAAAAAGGACAAACCGGTGATAAAGGTGATAAAGGACAGAAAGGTCTAAAAGGTCTTAAAGGGCAGACTGGTGCAACTGGTGATAAAGGACAGAAGGGACAAACCGGTGATACTGGTGCAAAAGGACAAAAGGGTCTTAAAGGTGTCAAAGGACAGAAAGGTCTAAAAGGTCTAAAAGGACAAAAGGGACAAACTGGTGATAAAGGTGACAAAGGACAGAAGGGTTTAAAGGGTCTAAAGGGTCAAAAGGGTGACAAAGGAGACACTGGTGATACAGGTGCAACTGGTGCAAAAGGACAAAAAGGTCTCAAAGGTTTGAAAGGTGCAACTGGTGCAACTGGTGCTAAAGGACAAAAAGGACAAACCGGTGATAAAGGTGATAAAGGACAGAAAGGTCTAAAGGGTCTAAAAGGACAGAAAGGTCTAAAAGGTCTAAAGGGTCAGACTGGAACTACAGGTGCAGGAGGTGCAAAAGGTTCAACAGGTGCAACAGGTGACAAAGGTCAGACTGGTACAACAGGTGCAAAGGGTCAAACAGGTCAGAAAGGTTTAAAGGGTCTAAAAGGACAGAAAGGTTTAAAGGGTCTAAAAGGACAGAAAGGTCTAAAAGGTCTAAAGGGTCAAACAGGTACAACAGGTGCAAAAGGTGCTACAGGTACTAAAGGTGACAAAGGAGATACTGGAGACACTGGCGGTACGGGTGCAGCAGGTGCGAAGGGTCAAACAGGTCAGAAAGGTTTAAAGGGTCTAAAAGGACAGAAAGGTCTAAAAGGTCTAAAGGGTCAGACTGGAACTACAGGTGCAGGAGGTGCAAAAGGTTCAACAGGTGCAACAGGTGACAAAGGTCAAACAGGTGCAACAGGTGCAAAAGGTCAAACAGGTCAGAAAGGTTTAAAGGGTCTAAAAGGACAGAAAGGTCTAAAAGGTCTAAAGGGTCAAACAGGTGCAACAGGTGCAAAAGGTGCTACTGGTACTAAAGGTGACAAAGGCGACAAAGGAGATACTGGAGACACTGGCGGTACGGGTGCAGCAGGTGCGAAGGGTCAAACAGGTCAGAAAGGTTTAAAGGGTCTAAAAGGACAAAAAGGTCTAAAGGGTCAGACTGGAACTACAGGTGCAGGAGGTGCAAAAGGTTCAACAGGTGCAACAGGTGACAAAGGTCAAACAGGTGCAACAGGTGCAAAGGGCCAAACAGGTGCAACAGGTGCAAAGGGTCAAACAGGTGCAACAGGTGCAAAGGGTCAAACAGGTCAGAAAGGTTTAAAGGGTCTAAAAGGTCAAACTGGTAACACTGGTACCAAGGGTGACAAAGGTGACAAAGGAGATACTGGAGACACTGGCGGTACGGGTGCAGCAGGTGCGAAGGGTCAAACAGGTGCAACTGGTGACAAAGGTCAGACAGGTGCAACTGGTGACAAAGGTCAGACAGGTCAGAAAGGTTTAAAAGGTTTAAAAGGTGCTACAGGTGCAGGAGGTGCAAAAGGTTCAACTGGTGCAGCAGGTGCAAAGGGTCAAACAGGTGCAACAGGTGCAAAGGGCCAAACAGGTGCAACTGGTGCTAAAGGTCAAGCTGGTACTAACGGTACTAACGGTTCTAATGGTGACAAAGGTCAAACTGGTCAGAAAGGTCTAAAAGGTCAAACTGGTAACACTGGTACCAAGGGTGACAAAGGTGACAAAGGAGATACTGGAGACACTGGCGGTACGGGTGCAGCAGGTGCGAAGGGTCAAACAGGTGCAACTGGTGACAAAGGTCAGACAGGTGCAACTGGTGACAAAGGTCAGACAGGTCAGAAAGGTTTAAAAGGTTTAAAAGGTGCTACAGGTGCAGGAGGTGCAAAAGGTTCAACTGGTGCAGCAGGTGCAAAGGGTCAAACAGGTGCAACAGGTGCAAAGGGCCAAACAGGTGCAACTGGTGCTAAAGGTCAAGCTGGTACTAACGGTACTAACGGTTCTAATGGTGACAAAGGTCAAACTGGTCAGAAAGGTCTAAAAGGTCAAACTGGTAACACTGGTACCAAGGGTGACAAAGGAGATACTGGAGACACTGGCGGTACGGGTGCAGCAGGTGCAAAAGGTTCAACTGGTGCAGCAGGTGCAAAGGGTCAAACAGGTGCAACTGGAACTGGTCAGAAAGGTGTAAAAGGTCAAACTGGTAACACTGGTACCAAGGGTGACAAAGGTGACAAAGGAGACACTGGAAACACAGGTGCAGCAGGTGCAAAAGGTTCAACTGGTGCAACTGGTGACAAAGGTCAAGCTGGTACTAACGGTACCAACGGTTCTAATGGTGCAGCAGGTGATAAAGGTCAAACAGGTGACAAAGGACAAAAGGGTCAGACAGGTGCAGGTACTAAAGGACAGAAAGGTCAGACTGGTAGCACTGGTCAGAAAGGTGCAACAGGAGCATCAGGTAGTGGTGGAGGAGCTAGTGCCCCAGCATTTACCGCAGACGCATCTGGTGGAATGACAGTTCAGGGATTACCACCCGGAGTCAATCAGGTTGAAATAATAAGTGTAAGTACTGGCGGTCCAGTAATACATGACCACCCACCAATGGTAGGTGCAGGTGTACCAGCAGGATACTTAGCATTTGTAGCAAATAACGGTGTTACATACTACTGTCCAGCGTGGGCACCATAAGGAGAATAAGATGGAAGAAAAAGAGAAAATAGAACTATTGATTCGTATGGATGAAAGGATTAAGAACATTTACAACAGAATGGATAAGTTCGAAACTCTTTTCACAAATCACTTAGCACACCACGAGATGTGGGAAGAAGATATTAAAAGACAAGTACGTTGGTTGGTAGGTGCAGCTTTAACAGCAGCTACTGGAGCAGGTGCTTGGGGGA
>Ga0208669_1000524_pt1 | contig 15202 bp, 26 predicted proteins | sample 21_taG_FD_184095 | JGI IMG/M metagenome (GOLD analysis project Ga0208669, IMG submission 184095) | Marine viral communities from the Subarctic Pacific Ocean - 21_ETSP_OMZ_AT15319 metaG (SPAdes) (version 2) | ecosystem: Environmental > Aquatic > Marine > Oceanic | place: Pacific Ocean | collected...
TAGGAGGAGAGCAAGCAAACCGCCGACGCCAGCAGCACCTTTGGCAGTATTCTTATCTTCATCTGACCACTCCTTATTCTTTCCTGTTTTAGCTCCAGGTATTAAATGTGGGTTATTCTTCCATGCTTCTTTAGCTGGACTACCTACGAGTCCATCGAACGGACAGGGAGTCCCGGCGTTCATCATACTCGCGAAAATTCGTTTATCTTGGCACATCACTGAAACCGCAGCCACCTTCATCCCCATATCATATAATACCTTAGCATTCTTTAGTCGCTCACAGTTCATATCTCTAACTGTAGCACCTGCGCTAATTCCTAGTATTTGTGTTTGCACTGCACCTGCTACACCTACTGTACATAAATCTGAGTTAGAGTTATTAATAGATGGTGACATTGCTGATGGAGGAGGAGACTTTACTGTAGTCTCTGATGTCATATTAGAGTTAACATTAGAGTTAGTATTACTATTTGTCTCAATACAATTAGCATTTGTACTGCTATCACAACCTTCTGCAAGACCTATACTTGCTGCAAACAAATAAACTAATAAGACAAACACAGCTGTTTTAACCCACATACGGATATATAGCAGTTTAGTTTTATTATTTCTTGATTGTAAATATTTCATATTAAGTGTCCTCTGGTATCATAAAGCACCACGTCTTAAGTGACGACGCATTCTCTGGTTTAAACTCCCATAGCTTTTTATTAACCTCTTGCTTAGTTTCAAAGCATGCTTCATAGCTTGATTGTATGTCTGGATATACTCTCAGACTACAACTCCTGTCTAAGTCTGTACACAACAAGGCTAATACAAAATACATAATGTACTCCTTACGTTTTGAGTTCTAAAAGGAGAGTATACTAACATTCGTACCAACTTAATCTAAACATAGGGTTAGCGTATATATCTTTAGATAAACCGACACACTCAGAAGGTACTCTACCTTCAAAGAAATAATCTATTAATGTGTTAGATATTTCCTCTTCTTGATCTACTATTTTATTTGTTATAACCACTTGGTGTTGTCTGGTATCCATTCTGCTGTCCTCTGGCTAAAGCTTACGTTTCTAGTTGTTAGTCTATCCCAATGTGTACGTAAAACCTCAGCACATATAGCTAAGGATATAACTAAATCATCGTAACATCCTGGTGCTGCTTCCGTTTTACCTGTACTTGTTGATATAAACTCTCTTAATTCTTGTATTAATTGCGCAGACGGAATCATTATGTCTTCATTTTCTATAAGGTTCTTTAAATTTCCTATAATTGCCGGTTTAGTACCTGATGTAGTTCTAAACCCTAGTCTAATACCTTCATCATTACTTACATTTGCAATCTTTGTCTGCTTATATAGGTTAATATAGTCCATCGACTCCAACTTCTGCAAAGTTGCTATGCCCATAGAGTTAGATTCTACGGCTAATAGCGCATTATTGTAGTATCTTCCTAGATAAAAGAGTAACTCTCCCCACATTGCAGGGTCAATACGGTTATTCCTATAGGTTGCTACCACTTCTCGCTGCTTATTCATAACAACACAAGCAGAGTAGTCTTGACCTACACCTAAACAGACGTCCGCCCCTATAACGTAGGGCTCTTCCCACTTAGGGAAGTCGTATATGTAGAGGTTTCCTTCTCTATGTTCGTCAAACATCTTGCTATGTGGGTCCCATTCTGACCTTCGCTGCTGTGGTTTGGGTAGTAAGGCATCCAAGCGCTCCAGGTTGAACACGTTAGATCCGCTAACAATAAACGCTTCGTCAGCTGTTGCTGGGTATTCCTGTTGAAACTTAAGTTCTCCACCTTCGGCAATCTTAAGTCTTCTCCAATATAGTTGGTCATTGTTTAATCCATATTCTTCTACTAATTTATCTTCTTCTATTGTTAATTCCATACCTTCAGGGGCCTGCCTTTGATACTCTGTAGTTAAAAACCAAGGAAGAAAAATTGGCATGTATTCGTTCTCACCATTTAAGGCACCCTTCCATAATCTATAGAACTCCCCCTGCGCACCATTAGCTGTTGACTCAAGAATAACTTCAGTACCATCAGCTGCAGATATACCTTGAAACAAACCAGCTAAGATCTTCTCATCATGTCCCCAAAAAGCTACCTCTGAAAGATGTGCTATTGTAGGTGTTGTCCCTCTCCCTGCTTCCGGTGAGCCGGCGGTGTATAACCTATAGGATGACGTTGCTTCCTTATCAGGCATTGCAGGACTGTTAATAATAATCTCTTTAGCATTTGATCGTACCTCACTAGGGGCTAATGTCCCAGACATTTGTTTAATTAAATTCTTAGACAACGCAAACAAAGCGTCTGATGTAGCAGAGTCGTGGGCCATAACAACTGATCTAGCATAAGGAGTAAAGTAAGATTTCCAAAATACCCTACCAGCACAGTAAGTTGATATACCTTGCTGCCTAGCTTTGAGTATAATAGCTCTAACCTTTCCAGTTTCTTTTAGTTGTTCATTTAATTTTTCTGTTATTATATGTTGACACTCATTCAGCTTAAAAGGAACAAAGCCCTGAGACGCATCCTTAGTTATAATTTTAATTTGCTCTTCTGCAAACTTTGAGAAATTATTTTTATACTTATTTAGGTCCCCACGCTTTTGTTTTTCTTTTAGTATTTTTGAAATACGCTGCTTATCCATATATAGTACCCCTTGTTGTCCTCGAATATCTAAAAGGAGAGTATGGGTGACGCTGAGACAGACTGAATAAGGATGTATAACTCTTGACAGAATACGGTTCTGTAGATTGGACCCCCTACTCCGGCTTTTAGCGCCGGGAGCGTTTGCTGAAAGGCAAACGACTAGACAGAAGAAAAAAGCAAGCAAGCAGGCTCTGATCGAAGCCGGCATGCACTAGAAGACCGACATATGCAGGGAGAGAGGACCGACATGCTTCTCTCAATAGGCGGCGGAGGTCGGTGGGTGTGGTAGGGGTCGGCGGAGGCGGTGGAGGACGGTGGAGGACGGTGGAGGACGGTGGAGGCGGTGGAGGCGGTGGAGGCGGTGGAGGAAGGAAGAGTCAACTCCTACCTTTCTTCAACATCCTCTTCCGATTACACGCAATTTGCCCAAGAGCAAATTGTTCCATACATCTTTCCTAAGTAAGAAACCAAACTACTTTCTCCCTTGTCCTGAGTAGACCGACATTAAACTGCTCTCTCCCCTGGTCCTGAGTAGACAGACCTTAAACTGCTCTCTCACCCTGTCCTAAGTATGACATTAAACTGCATAGATCCCCCAGTCCTGAGTATAGACTATACAAATAAACTGCTCTCTCAACCTGTCCTAAGTATGACATTAAACTGCATAGATCCCCAGTCCTGAGCATAGACTATATAAATAAACTGCTCATTAACTCAACCGCTGTTCATCGAAAGGAACGCATCATGAATAAATTAGACGCTATAAAATATCTCTTAGCTAAATACCCTCACCTGACTTATGCTCAAGCATCTGTCTACGCTGAGAGTGTGCTAGAGCTATAGCCTCCTGTCCTGAGTATGACATTAAACTGCTCATTAACCATATTTTAATTTGCCCAAGAGCAAATTATTATATACAATTAATTATCCAATCATGAAAGGAACATCACATGGATAACCACATTATTAGATGCACTGTTAAGGACTTAACTCTATTTCCAGGGAAGACCATTACTCCTCGCTGGAAGCTAGACATGGTCGAAGTTAGTACAACCAAAGGCAAATTCATGGCTTGCTTGTACCAACTCCCTGAGTTCACCAAGCTCAAGCAGGATGGCAAGACTGTTAGCCTCAAGGTTAGCAAATGCTACTACCCATCCAAGCTTGATATGGTCAAAGCAGTAGCTAGTAAGTAGGATTCCCTCAAAGGTCCGGCAGCAATGTCGGGCCTTTTTAAATTTCCAGGACCGACAAATGGGAGATAAGTGCTAGGGAGGACCGACACGCGCGACGAGAGCGCGTAGGATGAGGCAGAGGGTGTCCTTTGGGGTCCTTTTGGATGCAGGTATTAGCAGTGATGGTTGGGAGACAGTAGGAATGGGGAGAATCGCGGTGGTCCTGCAGGGACATAGGCCGACAATGAGATCACATAATCACACTCACGGCACTCTCGTAGACTCTCATAACACACTCGTGATCACAAATTTGCCCAAGAGCAAATTTTAAAATACATTAATTTAATTTTATAAAGGAACACTGTTATGAATTATAAATATCAGATAAAAACGCAAATCATAGATTTCAAGAAAGGTATATCATTAGGCACATTGTCTGTTAATGTATCTGAAGAATACTATGATAAAATACGTAGTCTTACAGGATATAATGATAAAGAGTATGGTCTTCAAATAGAAGATACTGAAGATCAACCTGTATACATAGCTATAAGAGCTATCGAAAAAGACATGGTAGACTATAACGATGATAACTGGGACGACAGTGATCATCTTAAGTCTGTAGAATCTCACCCAGCCTATGAATCTTAGAAAGGTACACATCATGGAAAAATCATATGCAGTAGACATAACTATCAGCTACCTAGAATTCGAACAGGATCCTAACTCCTCAGCAACTCTAGTAACTGGTAGAAATAATAAGGTTACATGGAATTCTATAATGACTAAGCGTCAACTTAAGGCATTCAGTAACTCTCCTGCGTTCGGCGCTGACTACATAGAAGTACGCGTAGCAATAGAAGGAGATCCTAAAGGTATGCATAGAACTATTAGTTGTTATCATGGAGGATTTAATGAACAGATCCATAATGACGATGGAACTATAACGTATTTAGGAAATAGTAAGATAGGATAACCCGTAAGGGTTATTCTTTCACAGGACCGACAGCCGACAAAGGTATACTCTCCTTATAGGGTGTGGGTCCGTAATATACTATAGATATACTCTATAGTCAGTAAAGATTCATAACATCCATAGGAGGATACTACATGAGTACGACAAAACTACTATCAGATGAACATATCGGTGATGATAATCCAGATGATCACAAAAAGAAACCATTAGATTATAATTGGAAGTATATCGAGAATGATGATGATGGATTACTTCGATATGTTATTCAAGGAAATAAAGGAATCTTATAATGCTATTAGCAATAGGATTTCTTATGATTTTTGTTTTTCTTTTGACAGGAATAAGTTCTCGCGAAAGAAGAATAAAATTAGGTCAGAAAAGAAAGCAATGGTTCGACTATATAGATGTTCACGAACTACGCGATCTCTTCAGACACAAAAAGTAAATTTACCCAAGAGTAAATTTTAAACTAGTATAATATATACTGGCATTCAAACTAACATGACAATAAAAGGATATATCATGGAAAAACCTAGAAATTACTTAATAAAAGGCGTAATCTTAAACTGGCTACGTTTAGACAAACCTGTAAACCCGTTCGGTACAGAGCAATATGAAGCTCAGCTCATGACTAAAGATAAAGACAAAGCAGCAGAGCTTAAAGCTAATCATCTGAACGTTAAAGAGAAAGAACCAGGTGTATACACTGTATCGCTCAAGCGTAAAGTGAAACGAGCAGATGGCTCAGATAACGGCAAAGTAGAAGTTGTCGGTACGAAAGCATCTGATGTTATCGATGTGCGTAAGATTGGAAATGGCTCAACTGGCAACGTTATTGTATGGCAGTATCCTTACGAAGCAATGGGCAGATCTGGTATCGCTACATCTCTGACTAAGATCCAAATCGTAGATCTTGTAGAATATACAGGTGCAAACAGTATAGACTTTGAGATGGAAGATGATCTCCTAGAGACTTCTGCTACAGTAGATCAAGCCACTGCGGATAGTAAATCTGTAGATGAGTTAGGATTCTAAGAATGCTAAGCACCTAAGCATGTGATAGCTCACGTTGTCAAAGTCTATGTAGATTCACTACGACCTCTGGCGTGTATAATAAACTGCTTAAACTAGAAAGGAGATAGGCCTTTTATCCTAAGATTAATGGCCGCACCCTGAGTAATTCAGATAGTCAATGAGAAATTAATACTTGGCTGTGAACTTCGCAATTTATTGTGATAGGTGTAAAACTGCTCGCTTTAAGACCTCAGTTCATAATGATAAGAACAACAAGAACGAGGTTATATAGAACTAGCTCCATCGATGTACTTTATGTTCCTTTTGTATATCGATGGAGCATTTTTTTTAAGAACCGACTAACAACCGAAAGGATATTTATGTCAATATGTGGAGAAATAGAGAATACTCAACTGACAATACTAATATATAAGGAGAAACTACGTAAATACTTAAAACAAGAAGAGAAAAGATCCAATGATTTACATATATATCACTTGTGTAAAGGATTAGTACGTGAGATGAAACGTAAGTCAATGCTAGAAGAAATATCGATAGATGTCGAGTCTAAAACTGTATAATGGTAGGACTTACAGTAAGCTATGCAGCAGTAATCATTATAGCAGTAGGCATAATAGATTATCTCATAAGATCCAACTATGATAACAGGAAATAACTATGGGTATATATAAATCAATAGATACACGACAAAACGAAAGGAAACATGATGTGAGTATAGAAGAACAAATACAGGTTTCATTCAATACGAATGATCAAACAATCGTGATCTCAATAGACGGTAGAGGCTTACTCTTAAATATAGAAGAAGCAGCTAAAGTATTTGTAGATATAGGTCACATACTTCAAGATATAAACTATACAACTACACTTGAAAACAAAAAGGAAAATACAAATGGCACTAGTAAATAAAGATACGTGGATAACTACAAGAAATAGAGACATACATAGTGGCTACAGGTTTACCACGTCAGATAAAAACAATCCTCACGTTGTGTACTTACGAAAGAATGCAGCATACTGGAATGAAGTACGACGTAGAAATGCTAAGTTAAAAGGCACAGACCCTGATATTATCACAGTAAGACTAATGCCTCGTGGACATCGCGTAGGTCCTTCACTTAAAGACTTCGGTACACGTAGAAGTTACGATTCATATCTACCAATGAAATACGGAACTCATTATGATGTATACGTATACGACACAAAAGACTGGTCAAGATGGACATCTTATAGTCGTGGCTTTGACGATGGTATGTCAAGAGCTAAGGAAGATATGATTAGTAAATTAGATAACACTATTGATGCATTGAAAGGACTACAGAATGCAACAGAGTAAACCTATAGAATTATATGAAGAGCAAAAACTCTTCGCAACACCTGAGTCATTAAAAGATCTTATGGCTCACCCATTAGTACAACAACAGTCAGGAAATATAGGAGCAGTTACATGCACAATGATGATGCACAACGTAATGGTAAAAGAGATAAACAAGATAATAACGTTATTGAATTCCGCTCTAGAAGAGATAGAGACACTAAAGAATGGCAATTCACACTAAACGTATACCATAAGCAAGCGAATGATAGTTATGAATTCAATATCACACAACCAGAAGGTGATGAGCTAGATGACTTCACAATATCAGACATATTAGCTCGTGCAGCATTCAAAATATCTCCTCATGATCACGAGATAGCACCTGACTTAGAACTAGAGTTAGGTAATGATGGCTGGGTAGAAGATGGAGAAGAATATGATGCATAAGAAGCACTACATCGCAATAGCTCAATGGCTACGTACACATGACATTCCTCGTATACTAGATAAACATTGTAACGGACCAGCACTAGATTATCTTATACATGTAGTGCTAGCAAAAGATAATCCTAAGTTCGATGAGCGTAGGTTTAGAAAATACATATTGGCAGAAATAGATATGGAAGGTTTAACTAGTGAATAGTAAAATTAAAGAATTAATCACAGATCTGTATTGGGATTTTGATAGACTCTCAAGTTGTGGTAAAGAAACTTTAGAGGAACTTGCTAAGTTAGTTGGTGTTCCTACTGAAGCTGAAGACTGATATTCAGGAGCAAAGTGTTACGGCAGCACGACGGATTCCAAATCCGTAGGACTGGGTTCAATTCCTAGTGCTCCTGCCAGGTTCTAATAAAAAACCCCTAGGTACCGTAATGGTATCTAGGGGTTTTATTTTTTACTAACCGACAAAAAAAAGAAAGAATTATGCGTCTTCCGTGTCACTTGCAAAACCTTTCAGGGCCTCGTTAATTTCATCATCTGACATATCGTCAACCGACAACTCCTTAGTAGTCTGGTCTATACGTGCCAACTTAGGCGACTCAAACTCAGCTAAACTTTTAGCTAAATCCGCAGCAGTATCAAAGTCGTCCTCTGATAACGCTTTATGCATAAGAACCTTAAGAACATCTAAAGACGTCATGTCGTTATCTTCAACGACATCTTTCTTAAACGTCTGCCAATCTTCTACCGAAATCCTCAGCTTTTCTCTTGCAGCTTTGTTAGCTTTTCTAGCAATAACAGAGTTTCTCTGAGCAGCCTGAGCCTTCTGTGTATCAAAGAATGGCTTTAAGTTCTTTAAACTATTTGGATGGGAACTCATATTCGTATACTCTCCTTATAGGAAACTCTATTGATCAAAACACCCAAGAGTGTTTTGTTTTATAGAATTTTATTAATCTATATTCTCTAAAAGGGGAGTATATAACAAAGAAAGGGCTACGTATGATGGCAAACTCTAAAAACTTAGATACTCTAGGTATATCAACAATACTTGGAGAGTCCGAGATAACAGCTTCTAATGTACTACGAGAAGCAGCAGACTTAAAAGACTTAAAGTCTAAAGACTACCAAGGCAGTACATGGTCAGAAGATGATTACTTTCCATTCGGTGCACAGAGTTACATACATATGATACACACTAAGTATTTACGTATGCGTAATATTGCAGAAGGCGATCAGAAAACTAACTTCGAAGCACTTGATGATACTCTTATAGACATGGCAGTATACTGTTGTATGTATGCAGCTAAGATTAGAAGAGATAAGAAAGACCAAGAAGACTTTGTACAGTTCGAGAAATCGCGAGGTTATAGTCAAGATGGCTAAGTACGAATCAGAATCAGATTATTGGGAAAACTTTCACATTCATGAATATAGAAAGCGTACATATTGTGTACCTGCAGCAACTGCAGAGCAAGCAATGGAAATGTATACTGAAGGTTCTCAACAAGTAGAATTAATCAAAGATGATTTAGAAGCAGAAGTGGAAAATAACTAATGTATAGAAACTACTATGTAGAAGATATAAAGACTGAGTTTAAGCATATGATGGATAACGAACAGTTTAGAGATGGTATGCTAGAAATTAGAGGTGCAACCTTTATAGCTGATCAACCATGTATGTTCGGTAAACCAAATCAAAAATATATAGAAGCAGAAATAGAATGGTATAACTCACAAAGTAAATCTGTCTATAATCTGTTTGATTTATATGGTAAGAAAGTACAGATATGGGAAGATGTTGCAGATGAATACGGTGAAGTAAACTCAAACTACGGTTGGTGTATATTCTCACCTGAACGAGGTAATCAATTTAAAAATGCTTATCGTAAACTATTAGAAAAACCTTATACACGTCAAGCTGTACTTATATATCAACATCCTGATATGCATATGATTGCTGGTAAAGACTTCACTTGTACTAACATGCAGCAGTTCTTTATTGTAGATAATAAACTAGAATGCCTTGTACAAATGCGTTCGCAAGATGCAGTATTTGGTTACAACAACGATATAGCATGGTTTAAACATGTTCAAACTAGAATGCTAGCAATGATTAATAGATCTAGATACGAACATGGTGCACCTGAATTATCACTAGGACCTATAACTATGCAAGTAAGTTCATTACATGTTTATCCTAGGCATCAGCATTATGTAGAAAATTATGTAAATTAACTTTGAGGGCACTTGGAGTGAAACATGAGTGATAATAAAGATGATATGGGACCTGGTCCTAAACTTATAGATGATCCGTCAGACGACTGGTCTCAACACGTAGATAAAATACCTAAAACAAAAGGAGAAAGATATGATGGCACTATTTCAAGTACTACTAGTGATGTTCATGCTGCAAGCAGCGAGTCCCTTCGTAGCACCGACTATAGAAGAGCCTCCCGCAGAAGCGGAAGAGTAAAATGAAACGGCGAAACCCTGTAGCTAAAGCCTTACATAACCCTAGGTTTAAGCTCAGGGTTATTGCTGACAGAACTAAAAAGATATTTAGAAAAAGAAAACATAAAAAGAATTATAGAAAGGATTCACAATGAGTTCATGGCCTAATGATATAGCAGATATGCATAATAAATTTGGTGTAACTAAATGGGTTAACGAAGCATCATTCCACAAACAAAGTGAACTACTAAAACTTCGTATGCGTATGCTATTAGAAGAATTTCAAGAAACAATGGATGCATATTTACAAGAAGACAAGCAAGAGTTTGTTGATGGTCTTGTAGATCTATGCGTTATTGCTATTGGTACTATGCAAATTGCAGGAGTTGATCCGCAAGAAGCATGGGATGAAGTACTACATGCAAACAAATCTAAAGAAGTAGGTATTAAAGAAGGTAGACCTAATAAACTAGGCTTGCCTGACTTGATTAAACCCTATGATTGGGAAGAACCATTGCATGTAAATAACTTCGGTAGATTAAAGCATCTATTCAAAGGAGATAAGTAATGAAATATGCAGTAATGTTTGAACCATTTGATGGACTTGAATATGTATGTAAGCCAAAGAAAGATTATCAGTTATCTGGTGATGAGCCTCTATTGTTTAACCACAAGTGGATAGCTCAAATGGAAGCAGATAAATGGAATTCAGGTATAGTAGTAGAATATAAAGAGAAAGGAAATTAATATGGCTAACGCCCGAGGAAAAGAAATAGATAACACTCATCTAAGTGTAGAGCAAGCGAATGCAAGAGGCTTTCTACATAGAGACTATATAGCACATTGTCTACGTTGGACTAAGATCTGTAAAGATCTGAATAAAGGTGCTGCATATAAAACATCTGACATCATAGATGTAGGTTGTGGTAAAGATATGCCACTAGCTAGAACTCTTATGACTAGTCGCATGGCACCTAGATCTTATACAGGTATTGAGTACAATAAGATGGAGCTACCATCTATGTTTGATAATACTAAATTTAAACCTGAATTAATACAAGATGTAGACTTTACAGAACTAGAGTTTCAAGATGAAACATTTAATGTAGGCGTATGCTTAGAAGTATTAGAACATGTTGAACCACTTAAAGCTATAGCTATAATAGATAAGATGTCTGAAGTTGTAGGACCATCAGGTGTATGCTACTTTTCAACACCATGTTACGATGAAAAGGTAGGTCATGCAGATAATCATGTTAACGAAATGACATATGAAGCTGTCGGTTCTTTGTTAGAAGCTAGAGGTTATCATATTGTAGAACACTATGGTACATTTGCTTCAATGAAAGACTATAAACCTCATATGGATGAAGCAACAAGGTTAATGTTTGATAGCCTTAGAGAATACTATGATACAAACTATCTTGCTACTATCTTTGCGCCCTTATATCCTGAACATTCACGTAATGTAATATGGAAGTGTGTACCTCAAAGCATAGGTCCTACAGTTACAAAGTTTCCTGAGATGAGGAACTATACTCATAGACTAGGATCGTCAGATAAATGGGAGGACTTACTCAATGTTTAGTATAACAGAAATGATAAGGCGTAGACGTAATCTAAATAATACTATAAAAACTTTATCAGGACTAAGTGATAGAGATCTAAAAGATATTGGGTTATGTAGAGGTGATATAGAAAGTATTGCTAGATCAGTGATAGACGTACATAGAACAGTTAGAGATGCATCAGAAAGGACAACAAATGTTGACGACTAAGATACAAGTAACAGATAATTTTATAAAGCACAGAGCAGAAAAAGAGAGTCTATATAACAAACGTGGTAGAGATCATAATAGATTCCTTATGGATCTTGACTGCGAGATATATGAATGGTATAAGATTGATAACGGAGAATGGCAGCCACATAATGATTGGCGAGTTGATGCTCAGGTATACGATCCAATTGATAAGAATACAGCGTGGTATAATGTTGATGTTAAATTTATTAAGAAGTGGTACAATATATCTAACACGAAAATGCTTAACTTTGTTAAACAACATGACATCGTTGATTTATATATCTTCATGGAATGGGTTGAAGAATATGACAGACCCTTACAAGAAGGAGATACAGTGGAAGTCAGACCTGTCGGACAGATATCCTACACAGATCTTGCAAACATTATACAAATCTCAAGAGGTAAATGGGGAGGATTCTATGCTGATGTCAGAAGCGCCATATGATTTCATTGCAGAACAAGACCAAAAGATTTACACATGTTTAAAGTGTAAGAAGAAATTTAACCGTATGCTAATGGACAAAGGAAGAATCTGTCCTAAATGCAGTAACAATAATAAAGATAAATAGAAAGGACATAGCATGAAACTATGTTATGATATAGAAACGGATGGACTAGATGCTACAAAAATACATTGCCTTGTTGCTAAGAACCTTGAAACGGGTACTATATACAAATTTGCAGATGAAAGTGTTAGGTATGCGAACATCATTGATGGAGTCAGGCTCCTCGAAAACGCCGAACTACTTATCGGGCACAACATCATCGGATTCGACAACGTCCAAATAGATAAACTGTATGGTACTAAGTTAAACTCAAAGCGATGCCATGATACGTGGATAATGAGTATGACATTACGATATAAACGTACTCATAAGCACGGTTTAAAAGGCTGGGGTGAGCACATTAATAATTCTAAAATAGACTTCGATAATTGGGAAGAGTACTCTAAAGAAATGATGAGATACTGTGTCCAAGATGTTGAACTGAATGCTAAAGTTTATGATAAATTACTAGAAGAATTTAGATTAATTAGTGAACGTAACCCCTTGATAGCAAAGGGTTTATCAATAGAATTAGATACTGCTAAATTCAATGCTCGTTGTAGAACTGATGGCTGGAACTTTGATATTGATAAAGCTAAGCAATCAGTAATGAATATGACTATTCGTATGAACGAGATTGAATACGAAATAGAACCTCAATTGGGTACTAGAAAAGTATTCATAGATAAAGAACCTAAAACTCCTAAGTTTAAGAAGAACGGAGAGTATACAACAACTACTATAAGAATGTTACGTGAATACTTCGATAAAGAAGTAATGGCTTGGGATACACATATGATGCCACCAGGTCACACGTTTCAAAGATATAAAATAGAAGATGTTACATTAGGATCTATGGATCTTGTTAAAGACTGGCTGATTACTAAAGGCTGGGTTCCAGATGAGTATCAAAAGAAGAAAGTAGGATTTCAATGGGTAACTACTGGTCCTAAATTAACATCAACATCTTTACATAAGATGGGTAAGATAGGAGAAATGATTGATGATTACTATACACTTCGGAACCGTCGTTCTGTACTTAGTACTTGGCTTGAGTGCCTTCGTGATAATCGCCTCCATGGTAATATGTGGACTATTGGTACACCGACATTCCGCGCAAGGCACGAGGTTATTGTTAATCTACCTGCGGTATCTGCTGCTTGGGGCAAAGAGCTTCGAGAAGTATTCAAAGCGGACGAAGGAGAAGTCTTAGTTGGAGCTGACTCATCAGGTAATCAGCTGCGAGGTTTATGTCATTATGTAAACAACGCAGACTTTACTAAGGAAGTTATATACGGTGATCAACATCAGCGCAATGCAGATGTACTAAGAACCGATAGAAATAAAGCGAAAACTTTCTTGTATGCATATCTATTTGGAGCTGGTGATGCAAAGCTAGGTCAGAGTTTAACTGGTAAACTGAATGCAGCTAAGGGCAGACAAGCGCGTAGCGATTTTGCTAAGTCTATTAAAGGATTAGATGAATTAAAACGTAAACTAAGTTATACATGGAATAATACTAATCACAGTACAGGTGAAGGATATTTCCCTGCTGTAGATGGTAGACCTGTATTCTGCCCTGCTGAACATCAAACTTTAAATTACTTACTACAATCTATGGAAGGTATCAGCTGTAAGGCTGCACTCTCCTATGCTATGAATGAGGTTGATCGTCAAGGTCTTAGAGCTAAGCCCCGACTCTTCTATCATGATGAGCTAGCATTTACATCGCATCCTGATGATGCAGATAAAGTAGGTAAAATATTACAAGATGCATTTACTGAAGGACCAAAGTGGTTCAACATTAACTGTATGAACGGTGGTGATTATATGAAAGGAAAATCTTATGCAGACATCCACTAACCACGACGTTATATCAACTGACTCAGTAGTCTTAGTTGATGCAGACTCTATATACTTTAGATCTGCGTGTGCGTCAAAGAAGAAGAACGATATACGAAAGAATATCGATAAGCTAATGACAGAGATAGAGGCTACCTGTATGATGGGTAAGCTTCGAGTAGCTGTTAAAGGTAAAGGTAACTTTCGTAAAGACTTATACAAAGAGTATAAAGCTAATCGTAGAGAACTAGATGAGGATCTAAAAGAAGCCTTAAGCTATGGTCATGCACACATGACTTCCAAGTGGGATGCTATTGAAGCACACGATATGGAAGCAGATGACTTAGTAGCTATATGGGCTTATGAAGCTAGAGAAATGGACATGCCTTACTTTGTAGTAGGTATAGATAAAGATCTACTTCAGATACCAGGTAATCATTATAACTTTAATAAGAAAGAACATAGCTTTATTAATGATGACGAAGCTGATCTTAACTTACATATGCAATGTTTAATAGGAGACTCTGGTGATAACATACCAGGCATTAAAGGTATAGGTAAAGTTAAAGCTCGTAAGATACTTGATGGCATACCTATGAAAGATCGATACAAATACGTAGAGAAAGCATGGGTAGAACATAATGCAGGAGATCCAAGTATAAGTCTTCGACTACTAACTATGTTAAAATCATGGAAGGAATATGACGATATTAGAAAACAGATTGATGACTCTTATTTACTTAAGGAAGTAAACAAACATTATGAAGAAGTTAGACAACACATTCAAGACCAAGCCACTGTCTGCGAACAGGATGTTCGGAGCGAGAGGCAAGAGGACATTCAAGAGTCCTGAATATGTTGCGTATCAGAATGAGATACGCGATGACCTAATGGGAACGGATTGGCCATTCAAGACTGATCCGGTCTCATTCATTGTAAACGCCGG
>Ga0208669_1000534_pt1 | contig 14965 bp, 7 predicted proteins | sample 21_taG_FD_184095 | JGI IMG/M metagenome (GOLD analysis project Ga0208669, IMG submission 184095) | Marine viral communities from the Subarctic Pacific Ocean - 21_ETSP_OMZ_AT15319 metaG (SPAdes) (version 2) | ecosystem: Environmental > Aquatic > Marine > Oceanic | place: Pacific Ocean | collected...
CAATACAGAAAGTTATAACTAATAATCCGGGCTCTGGCACAGAAGGTACTCCTGGCTATGTTGCACCATCCTATTCAATTGTATACAAATACATAGGTTCACATGGATTAGGTTCATCTGGGTCTGTCACTGCATCTGCTTCTGGTTCTGGATATTCTGGTGGAACTTCAGGGTCAATACAATTACCAGATGGTGATTTTACTGGTTCTGTTACGATAGATAGTTCATCACAATTTACGAGAACAGTTTTAAGTGGTGCAGCAGGTGCAGATGGTGGAACATCCCCTTCAAATGTTGCAACTGGATTGGATGCAAGTACATTTAATGCAGGTAATGACTTTGAAGTTGTTGCTGGTGGTATGGCAGGAAACAATCAAGTTATATTGAAGGGAAGTGTTTCACCAACTAGTGGTGTTCCATATAGTTTTCATGGAAATACAACTTCAAGTCAAGTAAGCACAATATTTTTTACTGGTGTAACTAGTGAAAGATCGTTATTTCATGAGGCAGGTTTTAAGTTAAATAGAGATACAGGGCGTGTTTTTACAGAGGGTGCTCCATCTACACAACCATCTGGAACTGATGGTATGCCGGGTGGGTTTGACCCAAATAATAATCCAGCTGGAGGGGTAAAAGAAATTGATGCATGGTTACCAAGGTCTATGCACGCCAAGGCGAAAGCAATAGAAAGAAATGATATAACAGAGTTACTAAAAGCAAATACCTCTGGACAACATCAATTGGATCAAATGTTAAATTCTCCTATGGTAGATGCAAATAAAAATCTTACTACCTTGATGACTCCAAGAGAACAAAAAGAAGAAACTTGTTGGTTCAATATTAGGACTGAAAAAAATCAACAACATAGGAGAACTAATACGTTTGTTGAAAATGAAGATTATATTGATAGACAATTTGGTATCAAAGTATATACAAATATGATGAGTGATAGAAATGAAATAATTTTAGATTATATTGACGAATCTAATAAAGATGAGGTTGCAAATACAGATACTGCATTTGTTGCAGATGGAGTGTCAATTACAAATCAACAACATTTGGATAATGGATATGCAAATGGAAATTTTAAAAATCAATAGGAGTTATTATGGGAATGCCGGCTTCAATTTCAGGTGATCCATCTTTAGGTCATGCATTTAGTCCAAGTGCAATTACACCAACTCAAGCAACTGTTTTAATTTTAAATAAACCAGTGCATGTGGTCGGAGATGTAATTGGTGTTCATGTTCTTGGAACATCTGCTCATGCTGGTACTATTGCACAGGCATCAACTACAGTTTTTGCAAATAGTAAGGGTGTTGCTAGAATTATGGATGGTGGAGATTGTGGTGCAATAATTTTAGGCACTGCTGGAAATGTATTGGTTGGAGGATAATATGGAATGGAAAGAAGGTAAACCAGAAAAAGTAGATAATTATGTTAAAGAACTCAATTCATTTAAAGATTCTTTATATCGGACAATTGCCACGTTGAAAGAACAGAAGAAAGAACTTCTGGTAAAAATGGAAGAGGAAAAGACAAAGGTAAAAAATGGCTGAATGGGATAGTGTAGAATTAGCGGATAATGGAACTTTAAAGGCATTAGCCGAACTAGGTGAAGAGGGTATAGAGTCGGTTACTGAAGCATTAAAAGTTATTCAAATTGCTGGAGAAGCTGCAAAAATATTTTTACTATCGACAGTTAATCCTGCATTGTTAGCATTAGTCGTTATTGCTGATGCAATGATTGCTACTCTACAAAATTTTAAAGAATCGGGGGTATTCGTAGTCCATGTTAATCCATTTGATATGCCTTATGGTATGAAGAATGAAGTACCTATAGGATTGGAGATGGAAAAGGATTTAGGGGGTTTAGTAAATTTTTTCCCTTCAAAAATTACAGATCCTACTAATACTGCTTTTGGAGAAGTATTTACTGTAAATGATGAATATAGAAAGAGTTTAAATATAAAAGATTTAAGTACCGAGTATAGAGATTGTAATGGAGAGTACAAAGGGTCTGATACATTTGTTCCCCCAATGCCAGTACTTTCAAAGGAACTTAAACTAGTAGAAAATGGGTATGATCCTGCAACATGGAACGGAACACAACCACCTTTAAATCAAATTGAATTTGGTGCTGAAGCCGGTGGTTTTGGTGGGGCTATTTCATTACCTGAATTTCCTGCAGATGACTGCATCGAACTTTTGGCATCTGCATTTGAAGATGAGGGAGATGTATCTAGGTTTAAGATTGATCCAACTCGTACAAAACCTGCTTATACTTACACAGGAGAAAAGGTAACCTTTACTGATTCAACAGCAGCAGACTATTTTGATCCCACTGGTCTTATTGGTCAAGCACTCTACGAAAGTGATGATACAGATTTATCTGCTAGTGATAGAAAGCCAATAACAACTTTAATATCTTCTGGTAAACCAAATTATCATGGAAATACACAATTAGTTGGATTACAAGTGTCAGCTTTAGCAATGGTGATAGCTTCTCAAAACCCTCAAGATTGGATTAAAGCAATTTCAGCAATTTTAGGTCTTTTCGGGCCGGGGTTTGAAAAATTTAGAGAAAAAATGACTGACTATGCTAATAAACTTAAAGAAGAAACGAGGCCAAAAGATACTATTAGAGTTAGAATAGATAGTAGATATGGTGGAGGTGCTTTTAAAGTTGGAGATATTATCATTGGTCAGAAAAGTAATTATATTGGAAAGATTGTTGAGATAGACTCAGGCTCTAAGAGTGTGATGAAGACAACAGAGTGGTCTACTAATGCAAAATCAGCCTCAGGAGCAGGATTTGGATTTTCAGCATCACAACCAGCAACTGAGGTATTTAAGAAGGTAATAGATTTAAATGCGGATAATAGATTTAACGATAGTAAAATAATTGTTAGAGATTATAATGGAATGGGTGTTACTCGTGCTTTTGAAACTGGAGAAACTATACTTGAGGGAGAAACTTATACTTATAAAAATTCGGAAGGTGATGATGAGACACGTTACAGAGAGAAGGGATTAGGAAGAGCAGCAGATGCACGTCGTTCTGGTAAAGTACTTGCTGATAGTGTAAAACCAAAACGAGGAATTGTTTTAAATCAGATTCCATCAATACCAGATTCGGTTACTCCCGATTTTGTTAGTCTTAAACTTGCAGATATGATTCCAGGCTATGGTGCTTTCTTTGATGATATGATTAATATTGCAGAGTCAATAAAAGCATTTGCAGAAGGAGTGTTGGAAGCAATTCAAGTTATAATTGATGCAATAGATGATATAGTAGAATATTTTGAAGAAATAGCAGAAAATATTATAGCACTAATTAAATTATTAACTCAGGGATTCCCAAATGCTGGTATATGGATAATGGGTATGACTTCTCAAAGTGGAAGTGATGCGTTTGCAGATGCATTAAGGTCTGCCGATAATGCACCAGATGGAACTTATAAAATATCTGCTGGGTTTTGTTTTGTTGGAGCTCCATGGCTCAACCCAGATCCAGTTAAAGTATTATTCGGTGACTTATTGGGTGTAAAGTATACTGCAGTTGATGGTAGTTCTGCAGAAGAAACACTCGCTCTGCAAGAGGGTATAGTTGCTAGTCTGAGCGGAATCACGGATACAAGTGAAGCAGGAGCAAAATTAGATGAAATTTACCCAGATGAAAGTTAGGTTTCGTTATAGATTATCAATCAGTCGGATGGACTAAATAATATAGGAGACTTATGCCGACATATACCAGAGAATATAAAGACTTGGATTTTGACTTTACTGCAAATCCAATCACAGGAGATGTAGCCACAGTTAAAAATGCCACATCAATCAAAAGAGGCATACGAAATATACTTCTAACGGAGAACCAAGAAAGACTCTTTCAACCAGAGATTGGTTCTGGTTTGAAAAATTTGTTATTTGAACCAATGACGGATATTACTACTCAATTACTTGAGGAAGAAGTAAGAAACGCCATTGAAAGTTGGGAAGGTAGAGCTGAAATTTTAGAATGTATAGTGACGCCGGAAGAAGAATACAACAGATACAGAGTCGCTGTAACTTTTAGGATAATAAGTCAACTAGAAGAACAACGATTAGAAGTATACTTATCCAGAGAAAGATAACAAATGGCAGATGTTTCTTCAAAATTAAAAGTTTCGGAATTAGATTTTGATACTATAAAGTCCAATCTCAAGAATTTCTTGGGTGACCAGAATGAATTTGCTGACTATGACTTTGATGCATCGGCTATGTCTGTTCTATTGGATGTTCTTTCCTATAATACTCATTACAATGCCTTCTATCTAAACATGATTGTTAATGAGATGTTTCTTGATACCGCATCAATTAGGAACTCAGTAGTATCAAGAGCCAAACATCTTGGTTATACGCCACAATCAGTCAGAGGTGCAAAGGCATATGTTGATCTTACCATAACTCCTGCAGATACACCTTCAACAATAGTGATAGCCAAAGATACACAATTTGCATCTTCAGTAAATGGTATATCCTATATCTTTAGCACCACAGGATCAACTACTGTAAATGTCAACGCGAATGGTATCTACACAACCGCAAATGTAGAAATAAGTCAAGGTGTCCCTTTGACTCATCGTTACACTGCAAACACAGATAATCCAGATCAAAGATTTATTCTTCCAAATGCAAATACTGATACAAGTACTTTGACAGTCAGGATTCAGTCTTCTGCTGAAAACACTAATGTCTATACTTATACTATTGCAAATGATACAACTACAGTCACATCAACATCCAATGTATATTTCTTAGAAGAGGCAGAGGATGGAAAATATGAAGTAATATTCGGAGATGATGTAATAGGAAGAAAACCAGTAAGTGGAAATATTATTCTACTTTCTTCTCTTATTGCAGATGGTGAAGATACAAATGGAGCATCGACATTCAATCCAGTTGGTTCAGTAGGTGGATATTCAAATGTCACAGTGTCCACACTTACTACAGCTTCAGGTGGTTCACTTAGAGATTCTATCAACAAGATAAAATTTAATGCACCAAGAAGTTACCAAGCGCAAAACAGAGCAGTTACAATCAATGACTACAAACGTATTCTGGAAAGAGATTATCCTGCTGCAGAGTCAGTCGTAGCATGGGGTGGTGAAACGAATGATCCCCCTGTCTATGGTAAAGTTTATCTTGCAATTAAACCAGCATCTGGTCTTACACTTTCAACTGCTACTAAAAATCATATCAAAAATACAATTCTTGCAGGTAGGAACGTAGTATCTGTCACACCAGAAGTTACAGACCCAGATTACTTATACGTTACAATAGATACTACCATAAAATATAATTCAACGAATACCACTTTAACTGCAGCTAGTATTGAGTCCTTATTGACTAATACTGTTTATCAATATGGCCAGACAGAATTGGGTTCTTTTGCAGATCAGTTTAGATATTCTCCATTGATAAAGAAAATTGATGAAACTGAATCTGCAATTGAGAGTAGTTTGACAACAGTAAAATTGAGAAGAACATTCACACCTACTTTAAATGTAGCATCTTCTTACACTCTGAAGTATTCTAATCAGATCCCTTCAGTAAATGGTATACCACAAATTACTAGTACTCAATTTTCACATACAGATGATAATGGTACATTAAGAACTGCTTGTGAATTACAAGATACAAATGGTGTACTTCAAGTTTTTAGAACATCTGGGTCAGACAGAATAATTGTTGCAAATAATGTAGGAACAGTTTCTTATGCAAGTGGAAATGTAGCACTTACTACTTTTAAACCAACTTCGATTACGGATGGTAGTGCTAATGTTAGTATTACTGTTTCATTAGATTCAAATGATATAAAACCTCTGAGAGAACAAATTCTCCTTATTTCAAATAATGATATTACTATTAGTATGATTGACACTGGTGGAACTGGACAAGAAACTGCTGTAACGAATACAACATCTTCGACAACAGCCACAGATACAACATCAACTTCAAGTAGTAGCTATTAATGAGAACAGACGGAGGAGCTCTATATACTCAGATAGAGCAACAACTACCAAGTTTTATACAACATAATCACTCTAAGTTTTCTAAATTTGTAGAAAAATACTATGAATTTTTAGAACTGAATCTTGTCACGTTCAATGACCTTAATTTGAATGAAGACAAACCGATTCAGGAGAGTGATAATGTAACATATACAGTTACAGTTGCAACAGGTAATAATGCATACAGCAATTCCGTAAACAAATTCTTTGTTGGCGGTTCGGTTTCTCCTATACTCAATGTATCTACAGGCATCACTTATATTTTTGACCAGAGTAATTCTACAAATGAAGGTCATCCTCTTAGAATATCCACGACTCCAAATGGAAGACATACTCCAGGCGGTGATGAATATTCTAATGGTGTAAATGTTATTGCTTATGGTACTCCTGGCTCATCTGGGGCACAAACTTCAATTTATATCAGTCCAGATGTAGCAGGAACAGAACTATACTATTATTGTAACACACACTCAGGAATGGGTGGTAATGTTGTTATTGCTAATACTACTCCATACATCTCTCTTGAAAATGGAAATACTGATTCCTCAAATACGAATAACACTTACATTGACCTTGAAAATCCAAATCGTCAGGGTGATCAGTTTTTAAGTGGTGAAACAGTTGAAGGTGCCAACTCTGGTGCAACTGGTATTGTAAGAGGTAAATATTCCACTACACAAGCATACATTGAAGAAACCAATAATGGAAACTTTCAAGTTGGTGAAAGAATTGTAGGTCAAGAGTCCAGAGTTTCTGCAAATGTTACTGCATATCACAGACAGGCTTTGAATGCGTCTAGGAATGTCAAATCGTTCCAAGATGTAGATAAGGCTCCTCTTGGATTTGTTGAATTACTCAGGAAAGAATTTTTACAAGGTGTGCCAAAGGGTGCGTTGGGTAGTAAAGCCAACATGCTCAAACACATCAAAGATTTTTACCGAGCAAAAGGTAATGAGGCTTCTTTTCAGTTTATCTTTCGACTTCTCTATGGAAAAGAGAATGTAACTTTCTACTATCCAAGCACAGACATAATGAGATTGTCTGATGGAAGATGGACTCAAAATAAATCTCTCAAAATTGACTTTGATCAAGCAAATAACTTCTCATCCTTTGAGGGTAGATTTGTCAGAGGTTCAATTTCAAATGTTGTTGCTCTTATTGAAAGAACAGAGACATATCAAGTTGGTTCTACAACTATATCAGAACTATATCTTTCCAACATTGATGCAAACAATGCTTCATATAATGCAAATACTGATTCGGGATTTACATCATTCTTACCTAGTGATACAATCACAACAACCACTACAGATGATGATGGAAACTATGCAACAGCGCCACTTACTGGTATTCTTGCTTCAGTTGCAATTGATGCTGGTGGGTCAAACTATTCAGTAGGTGATGACATTGCAATATCTGGTGGTGGAGGTGGTAGAGAAGCTGGTGTTAAGGTTGCTTCGGTATCTGATGCTACAATTAGTTCATTTGACATAATAGACCCTGGCGATGGTTTCTCAGTCGGTGATGCAGTTACGTTCACGAATGAGGGAACTGGTGGAACAGGTGGTTCTGCCAGAGTCCAGACTATTACTCCAACTGCAAATATATTTGTTGATACTCTTACAATCAACCCACACAAAGAAGATTTACTCAGTGCATCAGCATTTACTGCACCATTACAGAGTATAACAGTCAATACACACGTTTTCTCAAATTCAACAACTACTTTCTCTGCTGGTCTTACTGGAACTGCACCAAAGAAAGGTGACTTACTTTTTGAATTGAGTATCAGTCAATTATTAGCAGAGGATGGAGACACACTTACTACAGAGACAGGTGGTGGTGTTAGAAGATTTGATATAGAATCAATAGCTGATGATATTAATTACAATGCCAATACTGCCAAGTTTGGAACAGTCGTTTCGGTAGATACTGATACTACACCAAATACTGTAATCTATGCACTTGGTTCGATTGTTATTGATACAGTCACAGGTACAAGAACCATTAGAAACTTTGAGAATGGAGAAACAGTATTTGTTTATGATACACAGAGAGATGGAACTGGTTCACCTGCATCTGCAAATGGACATAATGCTGTATTGTCTGATACTGGTGCCAATGTAGTCTTTGCAAATACACCTGCAGCTGTAACCTCAAACACATATTTCGGTGCACTCGCTGGGACAGTCAACGAAGCACAAGTCGGGGGTATTCGTTCTCTACAAGTACTTTCCTCTGGACAGGGTTATACATCCATACCAGTTGTTGAAATTGCAAATACTAAGATAGAATCTTTCGGTAATGCTCCAGATAAAGTTGGTGCAAACTCAGTATTCGTAACTCTTGCATCTGCAATAGCAAATCAGTTTACATCAAACACGATTGTCAAAAATCAAAGTAATTCTGCTTCAGGTTTAGTTCTTGGTCCGATAACTTCAAATACTTCTTTGGTTGCAACAGGAAATACTGTACTTAGAGTACAGATGACAACTAGTAATAATTTCTCTGCAAGTGATACTCTCACAGCATACACGAACAATGCAGATGAAAACCCAGTTGGTATTGGAGACTTTGGTTCAGCAAACATTGCAACATCAAGTGCCACAGGAACTTTTACACAAAATGCTCATGGATTTTCTGTAGGTCAGCGAATTGTGATTAGTGGTTCTGTATCTGGAACTGATGCAACACTATACAATAATAATCATACAATTGCATCAGTAACAAACTCATCGACATATACTGTAACATTTCCTTCATCCCCTACAGATACAAGTGAATCAAATTTAAAGGTTAGAAGAGTAGTTTCTGCAAATGTGGCAGGGTCTAACTCAGTCTTTGCAAACACAGGTGCGGCTGGTAATAATGCTTCTATTGCTATCTCATCTATTGCTATTGGTGCGATTCAGTCTGTATCTATCTACAACTTCGGTGCAAACTACACATCTGCTCCAAATCTGGATGCATCGGGAATTGGTGGTGGTGATGCGACTCTGACTGCTTCACTTGGTGCTCTTGCAGAATATGATGGTTTCTTCGATGGAGCCCAAGGACTACTGAGTGGTCAAACAAGGATGCAGGATAATTATTATTATCAAGATTTTTCCTATGTCATTAAGACGGACATAGATACTGCATCCTATCGTGACCAAATCTTGAATCTTGTACACCCTTCTGGACTAAAGATGTTCGGAGAAGTGGTGATGTATTTGAATGCTACTGCAGGATTCATGAACTCGGCGGCAAATACAATCAATGATATACAAGCAAATACTGCACTTACTGGTGGTTCAGTCAATGTTCCAAATTATAGATTACATGAACTGACAATAGCGAATCAGAATACTGCATCATCTAATGTACAGATTTCAGTACAGGCCTCACTTTTCAGACCGGCTGTTGTATCACCTCCGATTGATGCACGGGTAGAATTTCCACATCTCAATTTTGATCTGGTACTTGAACAGTCAAATGCTGGAGTTGCTCTTGAGAGTGCAGGAGATGTGATTGGACTTGAAGCTGACGCTGACGCTCCTCTCTTTTCATTTGTCAAAGCCTCAGCTAGTTTAGCCTCTCAAGATAATGATGCAAGAGATGTGAAGTTTAATAATGATGGAACTAAAATGTTTATGTTGGGTAGGGGTAATGATGGAGTTTATGAATATTCATTATCAAAAGCATTTGATATTTCAACATTAACTTTTGTTAGGGAATTAGATATTGGCCCAGATGTGGCTGCAGATAGTGGTCGAGAGACAGCAGCGAATAGTATAGAATTTAATTTAGACGGAACTAAATTGTTTGTGTTAGGTCAATCTGATGATGATGTTAATGAATGGGCTTTAAGTACTGGTTTTGATCTCTCTACAGCCTCCTTTACAGACAGTTTTGATATTAATACTCAAGAAGGTCAGCCTTATGGTTTGGCATTTAATAATGATGGAACTAAAATGTATGTTACTGGTTGGCAAGGTGACGATGTTAATCAATATACATTAACAACTGCATTTGATGTTTCGACAGCAGTATATACTCAAAAATTTTCAACAGAAGGCACAGGACGCAGTAATCCATCAGCAGTACAATTCAATGCAGATGGAACTTTTATGTATGTTTTGCAGGGCGACACCACTCCTCGTATTCAAGAATATTCATTAACAATTGCATTTGATATTTCAACAGCATCTTTTACAGAAAAAGTTTTTGATTTAACAAATCAAGAAAACAGAGCAAGAGGTTTCTGTTTCAGCAATGATCATTCTCGATTGTTTGTTACTGGTTGGCGTGGAGATGACATTAATGAATATGTTGTAAATACTGACGTAGATTCATTAGTCCTACAAGATGGGTTTTCAAAAATTCAAATGGAAGAATTTGAAGACTCCATTATACAAGAAAATGGTTCCAACATAGAATTGGAAGGTGATGTAGCTGCAAGAAACTATCTCTTATCAGAACCGATTGTAGAAACTACACAGATAGTTAGTGAAGACGATCATGATGTATTCAATATTCGTTTAGAGGAAGATGGTAATGACTATCTTATTGAATTAGAAGGTACAGAATATGAATACATTATAGGTGAAAATGATGAAAGAATTTTAGGTATTGAGCGCAGTGAAGAACCATTAAGGATGACTTTAGAAGCTGATGTTGTCGTACAAGATGAAGATCATTTTATAGTCATTGATAGAACACATTCAGATGGTTTCTTGATGCCACAGATTCAGTTTCCAGAATCGGAGACAGGAGCTGTTCAGATTGACATGGGTTATGGTACTCAACTGAAACTTGAGGATGACAACTATCTATTACTTGAAGGTACTGAAGGAATGTTCCCATTGTATTTGGCAATGGAAGATTCGATGGCAGATGAAATTATTGTTGGAACTCAAATTCAAATCAATCCAATTCAAAATACAAATCTTGTACAACCATTCACAGTTTCAGTTGTAGACGAATCCGATTCAACAACTCCATACGATGAACAAGTCTGGTTGGCTGAAAATGGAAATAGATTTGTATTTGACTTCCTTGAAACGAGTAATGCATCCGCAGTGCTTGAGAATCTTGAAGTCAATCTCCCATACGGAACTGGAAGGTCTTCAAGTTTTGAATATAAGGCAGAGGGTAACTTAAATGTTACTATGGGTGAGTTGTTTGAACTTCTTACTGAAGATGGAGACAAATATGTAGAAGAATCTGTTCCTGACGATTTGGCAAATCTTACTGATGAATCTGGAAATATTTTCCTACTTGAACATTCTTATTTGAGTAATAAACAGTTTGCAATAAACAAAGCATCTGATACTGTTGCAGAGATGAGAAACCTTATTGGTGAAGTTTATGACAGAAAACCAAGTATCACAGGCACAGGGACAAATTTTGATTCTGACTTTAATGCACCAATAGTTCTTGAGGATGATGATCAGACATTGGTAACTGAGGGTCTAGATGCAGACTTTAGATTAATTCGTGAACGTAGTGATGATGGTATTCAACCTTTTGGAACTGAACACTCTGATAATGCAACAACTTATATTACTCTTGAAACCTACACAGATGATGGCGATCTTATTCTAATTGAGGGTGATGATAGAGTATTCGTTCCAATCGAATTAGAAACTGCAACTGGTAATGGTAATCTTGAACTTGAGGTTTCAGAATCTAATCCAAATAGAAGACTTATCTATAATGATTACCTTGATGTTATTATTGAAGAAGAATGTGTGGCACTTGAGGAAGACGATAGAATCCTTATGGAAGATTATGTCTCTGGTGATCCTGAATCATTCAAGACAGAGGGTGGAGACAATTTTGTATTAGAACATTTGAATGACAATCTGGCAACAGAAGGTGTCACAGGAATATTCCATATAACTTATGATTTAAAGATTGGAGACTTTACTGCAAGTGTAGCATTAGAGGATAACACAAGTGTAGTGCTTGAGTCACATACTCCAACTGGAATTGGTGATATACTTCTTACTGCAAATGGTGATAGATTGATTCGTGAAGAAGATGTTGGTGATGATAAGTTTTTCTTGTCAGAAACATCTTATGCCAGTACCTATGCAAATGCAACCATTACAGTAGTTGATGATAATAGAAAAACTACGAATCAAACAAGAAACTTCATAACTAATGGCGGTGACAATCTTATTTCAGAGGATGGTGATAGTTTTGTTTCTGAAGTAGGAGAAGATGTTCCAGTTACATCAGAGATAGAAATTATTGGTGATGTGTTTCCACATGGATCACATGAATTTGCAAGAGTGGTATTTGCAGATGGAGATACTGCAGAAATTGTCAGTAGAACAAATGATTACCTCTATAATGTAGACTATGGTGCAATTCTATTAGAAGATAATCCAATAACTCATGCCACAGAATATCTTCTCAGTGAAGAAGGTTCGGGTTCTAAGATCATCAGAAATTATCATCAATCTTCTGCCCAAAATTATAGACTTGAATATGCAAGACATAATCAAGCAAGTTCTATCAATCAGACTGATAGATTCATGAAGACAGAGATTGGAACTACAGACACAAATAATGCTGGAAGAGAATATCAGTTTACTATCAATGGAATTAAGACAGCAACTGGTGCACTTCCAAACTTACATGAATGGTCTGAAATTCATGGAGACAATATCGTGATGGAGGATGGAGCAAACATTCTTACTGAGGATGGTGAAGTTGGGCAAGATCCAAATGCCATACTCCTTGAGTTTGAAAATGTATTGATGTCTGAAAATACAATAATTGATGAGGCTATTCTTGATGAGGACGGAGGTAATATAGTATTGGAAGACGAAAGTGATGATAGTGAATACCTCACTTATGAAGAAAATGAACATCTTGAACTTGAAAGTTTTGGTTATAATTACAAATTACTTAATATGGAAGGTGGAAAGTATAGAATTGACTATGTTGCAAACAATACTTTCATGAAATTGGATCAAGAAACTGACCTGTTTACCAATGCACCTTTCCGTGTCAATCATTTAGAACGAGTTCCATCTTGACTAAATATAAAAGAACAATAACTCACAATATTTGGAGGATTTTCTGATGCCTGCTTTAGTAACAAACAAATTTCGTATCCACAACGCCAAACAGTTTGTGGAGGCTTTTGATGAGGTGTCCTATTCTTCGGGCGGTGCAGTCACAGACTCGAGCGGGCTCCTCAATTCAAATATGTATCTGTTTATCGGTAAACCAACTGCTTGGTCAGATGACAGTACACCACCATCTCCTACGGATGCCGTAGCCAATACTCATTATGAGAACTGGCGAGATATGATTGCTGCAAAGAAGATTACAGCTTCTGATGTATCACATTGTATCCCAAGAAAAAACTGGACTAATAATACCAGTTATTTTGCATATACTCACAATGTTGCAACACTTACTAGTCAAGATTTTTATGTCATGACTACAGATTATAATGTCTATAAGTGTTTATCAAATACTGATACAACTTCTACTGGAGCAGTTGCTACAACTTCTACAGTACAACCAACTGGAACTGGAACGAGTATTATTTCAACTGCAGATGGATACAAATGGAAATTCATGTATCAAATCTCTGCGGCTGATGCACTCAAGTTTGTCACACCAAACTACATTCCTGTCGATACTGTAAGACGAGCCAATGGACATCTTGCAAACACATACGATAATTCACCTGGCCAAAATCAATACGATGTCGAGGTTGCATCTGCAGCTTCTGGAAATGGTGCAATTGAAGTAGTCCACATGACAAGTAGAGGAGCACAGTATCTTGGTGAAACTGGAACTCTTGGAAGTGGTGGAACAACAACTTCATGCACAATTGGTGGTTCTGGTATTGGTTTGAATACTCTTTCAGCTGCTGACTGTATCGTAAACTCAGACATATACTTCACAAGTGGTGATGCTTCTGGTCAAGGTGCAACAATTACTGACTACAACCAAAGTACAAAGGTGGTTACATTTACACCAGCAATTACTGCACCATCTTCAGGTAGTGCTTACTCTATCGGCCCAAAGATTGTAATCTCAGGTGATGGACAGGGTGCTAATGCAAGAGCAACAGTCAACTCAACTGGTTCAATTAATGCAGTAACAGTTGTCGCTGGGGGTAACAATTACTCTAATGCAACAATCACAGTCATTGCAAATGGTTCTCAGGCTAACAGTTACAACCCAACTTCTGCCACACTAACTCCTGTTATCGGCCCAGCTGGTGGACATGGATCGGATGCAGTTAAAGAATTGGGTGGTTTCTACGTTCTCACAAATGCTCGACTTGAGTATTCAGAATCGAACAACTTCACAACTAACAACGACTTCCGTAAAGTTGGTATGCTTGCTCAACCTAAGTATGCGAATGGTGACTTTGCCACTGCATCAGTTGTGGATCAAGCAACCACAGTAGTATTAACCTCATGGAACGGAACACAGTATTCTGCTGATGAATTAGTAACAGGTGCAACTTCTGGTGCAACAGGAAGAGTCATTGACTTTACTGGAAACAATACACTTCGATTATCAGACATTATTCCAGCAGGAAATTCAACTACTGCAGGATACAATGGTATTCATGGATATTTCACGAACACAGAAGTTATTGCGGCTAACACAACTGGAAATGGTGGATCTGGAGCATCAGCCACAGCAAATGGTTCTGGGGCAGTTACTGGTGGAGACTTAACAAGGTTCTCAGGTGATATTCTTTATGTAGAGAATCGTTCTCCTGTCACAAGAGCAGCAGACCAGATAGAGGATGTAAAACTGATAATTGAATTTTAATTTATCTTCTTTAGGAAATTATAAATGGCACTTACTACAGATTTCGATGTTGATCCATATTATGACGATTATGATGAATCTAAAGAGTTTTATAGAGTACTATTTCGGCCTGG
>Ga0208669_1000535_pt1 | contig 14959 bp, 21 predicted proteins | sample 21_taG_FD_184095 | JGI IMG/M metagenome (GOLD analysis project Ga0208669, IMG submission 184095) | Marine viral communities from the Subarctic Pacific Ocean - 21_ETSP_OMZ_AT15319 metaG (SPAdes) (version 2) | ecosystem: Environmental > Aquatic > Marine > Oceanic | place: Pacific Ocean | collected...
CATTTCTTGGATTATTGAGTTGTCATAAATCCGAGTTAATGTTTAACGAGTCAGTACGAAAATACAATCAACTAAAAAAAGGAAAACAAAATGTACGAAAAAAATAAATTTGATAAACCTTTCTGTGGGTTACAAATGAGATTATTCCCTACAGGAAATGTAAGCCCAAAGTATGAGTATTCTGGCGAGGCAAGTAAGGTTAAATTTACTTGTAGCTTAACCAAAAGAAAATATGATTTATCACAAGTTAATGATTGGTTTAACACACCAGAAGTTCAGGAATATACTAAAGCTGGTTATGTTTTAAAGTATATGACTAAAACACAGGAAATGCAGAATCCACCACAATATCCAAAAGGTAATCTTGAACAGATACTTTGTTTGGTTATGATTAAACCTTATAAACCTCAACCTAATGTAGATGGGTTTAAGCCTGTAGGCCAAACAATGCCACAGTACACACCTCAACCAATGACTCAAGCCCAACCATCAGCACCAGATAATGCTATGCCTGTTGAGAAGATGTCAGATATGGATGATGAGATTCCATTTTAATTATGACAAAAACACTTATTAGCGAGATTAATGAACTTAAACGTGATCTCGCTTTTAAAAGAGAAGAACTACAAGCTATGTATATGGAACATAAAGGATTAACTAAAAAGGTAGATGCTTTAGAAAAAGAAAATCATAGCTTTAAACAACAAATAAAACAATTAGAACAAGAAGCAGAGGAGATGTTATTATACCCATGATGATATTTGGAAAAACTAAAAATGATTGGAAAGCATTAGAATTATATTATAGACGAGAGTGGATTTGCTTTACAGTAGGCTTTGTATTAGGAGTTATATTGATATGAGTTTAAGTTTTAAATCTTATGAAGAACTAGAAAGAGCATCAGAAAGATGGGCTGATTGGCATAAGAAAGTAATTGTATTAGATGAGGGTCGTAAAGCTACTTATTCTAAACTCTTTCTTAAATATAAATTAGATACTAAAACTGTTATAGAGGCTGAACATAAGGCCAGAACAGATGCAGAGTATAAAGAAGTTGTAAAAAATTATGCTGATGCAGAAGAAGAATTAATTAAAGCTAGATACCATTATAATAATTTAGATAAGTATGTGAGTCTAAAACAATCAGAGTTAAAAAGAGATTTAGCTTTGGTAGGAAAAGTTTAAATGAATTCTACTAACGATATAAAGATTTGCTCCCTACATATGTGTTTAGTAGATAGAGTGGTCAGCGAGAGTTGGCCACTTGTTAAAAAGAATTTTGGGAAGAATAACGATAGTTTATATAAACGGCTATCACTTTGAATTGACCCAAAATAATTAGGGTGGTTTTGCTCTCTCTTTACCACCCTAGTTTTTAGTAAAATCAAAATGTTTTATATCAGTATCTTCGTGAATCCCTGTATAAGAATATTCGTAATTAATTAAATCAACATCACTTCGTCTTTTTATTTCTTCGACCATCTCATTAACTTTTGTAAAGTATGGGTAAGTATCTATGAATCTAAAGCTAACATAACTACCATAAGGATTGTTACTTGTTTCTAATTGTAGTTCTAAATCTGTGATTACTGCATCAACTTTTAATTTGTCCATTTGGACATATTACTTCTTTTTGTTTCTGTTTAAAACCTTATCTGTCATTTTAGTTGAGAATGTTGCTGTAAATACAATAATTAATAAATACCATACACTATCAGGTAAATCGTTTATGATCTCTACCCATGCTCTAAAGTTATCTCTTGTGCTTTCAAAAAACCCTGTAGTTAGCATTCCTACAAGCCAAATTAATAATATTTCATCTTTAAATGACTTGTCTTGTGATTTAATTCTTTGAACATCAACCTCTTTACAGGCTTCTATTTCTGCTTGTCTTATAGTCTTAACTTTTTCGGCTTTATGTTTAAAATGGTCAACAGCTTTGTTGACTACCATTTTTGTCAGAGGGTTTTTTAATAAAGTTAACCACATATTATAAATAAGTATTATTTGTTAATATTAATAATACTGTCCAATATACCACAAGAATAGAATAAATAAAATAAGTGAAGTTCATTAACTCCTAATATTCCTTATTTTTTATTTTTCAATAATTGAATTTGTAAATCACAATAATGTTTGATTTTTTCTAAATCCTCTATACCATTCTTGTTTTCAAATCTGCATATATATTTAATTATACAGCCCTGTATAAAAGATAGCTTATTTGCCACTATAAACTCAATAGGCTGTATGGAATATGATTTGTAGTGCTTCCCACCTATTTGCTTATCAGTAGCTTTCTCTGTGGCTCTCTGTGGCTTTAACCTAGACAATTTTACCTATCCAATCGCCTTTTTCGTTTAAAACCATTGGGAGTAGTCTTGGAATACCATTTAGTATAATTGCACAACCTATGATAAACCTAGTCTTAAAATTTTTAGCATAAGCAAAAGCCATGCTCTTTTGATTTATTAAACAACCTACGTTCATTCCAAAAAATAAGTTATCTGGGTTTGCCCACCAACTAACAACAAATTTAGTATGATAATGACCTTGAACACAACTCATTCCCATAGCTTGACTTGTTTTTAATACATCTGCACTTCTACCATGTGTAAAAAAACATCTCTGATTATTAGACATAGTAAGTGTTAAATCATCTATCCACTTCCATTTTTTAGTGCCTAAGAAATCTCCATAATCTCTTAAAAATTCTTTACTCATTCCATACTTTAATGCTCGTCTATAAACTAAGCTAGAATGGTTACTATCTACTTCTGTAACTTCAGGAAATACTCCCTCTAATTCTTTTATATATTTTCTAGCTTCTTTTAATTCATGTCCAGCAGAATATAGATCAGGGTTACTATCGTGCATAGAGATTGCGTGAAAGTCTAAACTATCTCCAATATTAACAACTGTGTCAGGTTTAAATTCTTTTTTAATTTCTTTTAAAAATTTGATTGCGTCTTTGTGATGATATGGAATGTGCATATCAGATATAATAAGTATTCTTTTATGACTCATACAATTATTACTTGTACTTATTTTTATGTCTTTGTAAAGGTTTAGACCTTATCTAACAATGTTAGTATTACATAGCCCATAGCACTAATTAATGAGCCTGTTGAGATTAGTAAAATCTTTTCTAATCTTTTTACTCTTTCCTCTATTGAGTTAATTTTATCATGGGTTAATTTCTGCATAATTCTACATAGCTTTTCATGTGATTCTATTTTTTGTAATGCAGACTTACTCATTACTTTTTCTTCTTTGGCTTAAACTTTTTTATAGCCTGTGAAATAAATATGTTTTTATATAATGAAACCTTTTTACCAAATTTCTTATCAGCTTTTCTTTTAGCTGATTTATATGCTTTAGACTTCTTATTAAAAGACTTTGGTTTGCCCAATCTTTTTGGTCTAGCTTTAGCAAATATAGGTTTCTTTGTAGCCATTACTTCTTCTTTTTCTTTTTATCTTTTTTATTTTTTTTCTTTGCTGGTCTTCCTCTTTTACTTCCGTATGTTCCTTTTCCCATTGGCATAATATTCTCCTATTAGTTTCTTAATTTTCCACCAGACCATTTAGTATCTGGTAATCCATTAGTATATGATTTGCCATCAAATGTTAAGACTTGTTTTCTGTTAGAGCCATCTTTGTATGATACATGAATCCACCCACTATTAGCTTCTCCTGTGTAATACTCTAAGATTAGTTGGTCAAAGTCACAATGGTTTTCAATCCATAAAGCTACTTCAAGGTTAGAAACAGATAACACTTCCAGATCAACTGCGTTTCCTGTGCAGTGCTGTGAGGTGGATTTTGACCCTATGGCTTCCGAGAGTTGAGGAGAACGATAGCCAGATGTAATAGTTACAGGCTTATCAAACTTTATTCTTACAGGCTCTAGTATCTCATAACATAGATCGCCTAAGTTTTTAATCTCTCCACTACCAGCTTTATTTTTAATACCTTTTCTTGTTGCAGTTTGTGATTTTTCAAATTCTTCTAAAGTAAAATGTTTGGATAATTGCATGATTACCTCGCTGTTGTTGGGATTCCTGTTGATGTAACAAATGGGGACTCTGCAAATGCCATGTACGTATATTGATAACTACTATGATTCCATGAACCTGCTGTTGTTCTTAGTTTGAATCCTGATGACAAAAAATCTATTACATCATTTTCTATTGTAACTCCATAGCTATTTGCATTTAAATAACCACCAACAATATTATGAGGACTTCTTTTATTATCTAAAATTTGCCAATCGTCAGCACCATCAACCATCTTTACCATAAGCCATGCTGGTTTAAATCCAAGATGAATATATGGCCCGTCAGAATTAGAAGACCCCTCATAACGCCCAAATTTTGAAAATCCTTGTTTTTCTACGAAATTATAACATACATAAGTATAACCACTACCATTTGTATTATTATGTGAACCTAAAGATATAACAGAATTAGTTGGTGCTGTATCATTCCAATAACCGTCATAATCTTCAATCGCATAATTTTGGTTTAATGCTAAAGCGTCTGTAAAATTTACAGTAGAATCAATATTAGCACCTACCATAAAATTTTGTCCGTGTGATCTTGATCTTAACAAAACAACTTTTGGTGCAGAATTTAGTCCATGTTTTATAGTTCCATTACTTCCTGTGCCTGTAAATGTAACTATTGAGAAACCACTATCATTGTTAAAACTTCCCGTACTATCAATAGTTCCTATTCCTGTTGAACTTGCGTCATTGGTAAATGATGTTCCAGCTTTAAAATTCCATGATACGTAAGTTTGTGATGAACTTTGATTTGCATTTCCATTATCTCCTAAAGAAAAACCATCACTATCAAATGAAGTTATTAAATTTGTATTTGTTTCTTCAACATCGTTACTATCACTTTTTATTTTTTTTGTAACACCTCTAACTGAATCTGTTAAGGCATGAGAAGATGTTAAATTTCTTTCTTTAATCCAGACCCAATCTGGCTGAAATCCCACAGACGAAATTGATTGTGTTCCACCATTACCTGTATAAAGTTTAGTGTTAAAATAATCTGTTGGTTTATCTAGTCCATTTGTGTAACTCATTATCCATACTCCGATAGGTTCTTGGTACAAAGAGAATAATACGAACTTGGAACTGCAAATTCAAAGTTTCCGTAACCGTTACCGTCTGCATTACCAGATGAGATTGCGTAAGGTGGAGAGCCAAAATTATATTCTAAAGTTGCGTTATCGCCTGTTTGTGAATTACAAAAAAACCAATAAACTCCTTGTGCTGTAGATGAGGCAGAAGTTATGCTCCCACCATTTGTATTAGTAGATGGATTGCTTGAATTTCCCCAAGTACCATCAACTCCCCAATATAATTTGTTGTTATCTAAATCTACTGCCATCATTATAATAGCATTATTATCCCAACCACCCCAAGAACCAAATCCACCACCATTTCCATAAGCAGATCCATTACCTGCAACTCCGTAACCTACTATTTCACCAGATTGATTATAAGCTTCATAATTAGAAGCTGTTGGTAAGTTTGATGTAATTCCCATAAACGCTGTTCCAGCCGATATGTCTGTTGATCTCATTTCTGCATACCATTTACCTTTACTTACTGCTATTGTAGAAACTATTGAAGCGTATGTTTGACTTACAATTTTTAAATTACCCTCTGAAAAAGTTGCACTTGAATATGGAACTAAAGGATTTAATGTTGCAAAATTATTTGTGCAAGTATCAGTAGATTGGTCTGTTGCTGTAAGGTTATTAGCTGTTAAATCATTGTTGTTACCAGATACATCATTTCCTAAAGCTGAACTATCTTGAAAGTCTAAATAGAATCCATTTGTGCCAAAGGTTAAACCAGATACATCAATGGGTTTCCATATTCCACTATCTTCGTCAAATTCTCCGAATTGATCTGGATTTAATGCAGTTCCATCAATGAAGCAAACTTCTGACATATAACCATCAAATGTAGAACCACCATTATCTCCACCAATTTGTAATGAATTTCCACTTACTAAAGAAGCAATACTACCAATGCCTGTTAAACCAGCGGCAGCGGCTCCATTAATATATAAAGTTCCTGTGTTAGAACTTACTTTAAAAACTACATGATACCAAGCGCTTACATCTCTATAATATCCAGTAGTTCTTGGTGTACCAGAATCGTAATAATAAAATTGACCATGATCATTTAATTCCCAATTTAATTTACTATTTGAGGCATTCCACCATAAAGCAGAAGTTGCAGTGCCACTTGAGTTTGCAGTTTTAACCCACATTGAAACTGTGTAACTGCTCGCTGTTGATCCACAAGTTCTTGTTAAATAAGCAGTATCTCCAGATTCAAACCTACATGAGTTGGCTACATCATAGCCTGTATCTTTTATGGAGTTAGTTCCAAGTATTAGTGGCATTAAATCTCCAATGTTGGAAGTTCGCCTAATGGTCTTGTTACAGAACCATCTTCTTGTTTTGTGTATGTATATAAAGTTTCAAGTGCTGGAGTATCACTTGCATTTGTTATAGCAGTTTCCATTTCTGCTTGTTTAGTTCTAACTGCATCTCTGTGAGTAGATATGTTAGATGGTATCGCAGTTGTTTTTTCTGCGTTTCTAGTTATGTACCAATCAGTATTAGATAGTTCTCCAGCTACTTGTTGTTTCAAAGTTTTAATTAAAACTGTTTTTAAACCCTCTGTTTTAACATCTCCAACTTCTTTGTCATCTGGTAAATCTCCATCATCTGAATCTGCTTGTGTCCATAAGCTATCTGCGTGTGCTTTAGGTGTAGCAGTTCCCCATGATCTAGTAACTTTATTATCTGCAAAAGCATAAGATTCATTTGTGTTAATGTACCACTTCTCATCTTTTTTATTTGTTGAATCTGTTATTATTTCATAAATACCTATGGCATTTAATTCTGACTTTGACCATAACTGAAATATTTTAGCTGGGTATCTTACATCTCCTATAACTATAGTTTTAGGATTTGTTATTATTTTAGTTACTGAACTATCTTCTACTAATGCGTACATATTTTAACTTTCACTTAGATTTAATGTTCTACCAACTTCTTGCCAAACAGCCCCATTATACTTGAACACCAAAATATCCGTTTTACCATCTGTACTAGTAAATGTTGGTGCAGTTGAACCAGCAAATTCAAATACAGTATTAAAAGCGATTGTATGTGAACCATTGTAATTAATCTCTACACAAATAAAAGCACCCTCTACAGGATTAGTTGGTGCAGAGAAAGTAGTGTTTTCTGTTGTTAGATGATATGCGTTTGGTTTAGCTTGTGTGTCCCAAGCAACTGCATTTGAAGATGAAGTTAAGGCTTGTTGTGGAATATAAGCTAGATCGTTAAATTTAATAGCCCCTGTTCCTTTTGTGCTAAATTCTATTCCAACATTAGTATCACTTCCTGTTGCAGATATAGATGGGTTATTGCTTGTAGCACTATTTGTTACTTCTAAATAATTGACTGCTGAAGCTGTTGTTTGAAATATTAATTGCTCATTACTGTTTTCATCTAATATTCCATGAGCATCATCTATTCCAATATTATGTGAATTAGTATCTAGGTTTCCACCTAATTGTGGAGAGGTGTCATTTACTAAATCTGCTACAACTGAACTATCTAACCAATTAACTGTATTTGCTGAATGGTCTAAAGTTGCAAGTGATATATCATCTGCTCCGTCGTAATATTTTAGGGTTGGGGTACTTGCCGAAGTAACATCTAGCCAAATCGTACCAGCGACAGCAGAACTTGGTCTTGAAGTTCCTGAATTAGATGAATTAATAGCATCAAGAACACCATTCAAATTTGTTCTAAATGCTGGAAATGAACTGTTCTCAATATCGTAATCGTGTTGTGCCATAATTGTTTTATACTCCTTTTAAAATCCTTTTGCAATAAAATCAAATGTTCTTGATACATTTGTTCCACTTGAATTTTTAAATAAAACATCAAATCCATTAACTGTTTTATTAGATACTGTAAAGAAATCTCCTGTTGCCATATCTTCGCCTGTAATTCCAACTGCATAATTAACACTTTTATATGGATTTGTAAATGTAACAGTTTTAGTTCCAACACCAGATTCTATATCATTATCACTAAATATTCTATCAGGCATATCTATTGTTACTGTTACTGCTGATACAACAGGAGTAGAAGCACCATCTGTTGAAGTTAAAACAACTCTAAATTTAAAAAATCTAGATGTGTAATTCCCAATTACAAAATTTTGAAAAGATGTGTATGTAGAATTATCATCACTTGTAGCAATTTCTAAATGAGCATCACAGTTAGCTGGTGTATCTCCATCAAAGTTAGAAGAAGCCGAATCAAATAATCCTAATCTATTATCAAACAAGTCATCTGGATTGTCTGACGATTGAGTTAAAGTAGCTGTAATTCTAGCTGTATGTTTTGCACCTATATCAATAACATTTGCAAATAAATAATTACCACTTGTAAAGAAATCAGCATTAGCAACACCAGAATCAAAAAATCTAGTTGTTTCATCATCAAAATTTCCACTAGCCGCATCAAACAATTCTGATGAATCTAATTCAATAGCATCATCTGTAATAACTGTATTAGTTAAAGTTCCAGCAAATGTAGGGTGTTCAGATTGCGTTGCTACTGCATTGTGATTAATAACATCTGTTACATTAGAAATAATTGCTGTTGCATTTGAACTTGCATTATTTAATTTATCAAATGCTTTTATAAGATAAGTTCCAGCCCTAGCTGGTACAGAAATTGAAGTTGCTGGTCTTGATACTTTAGAAACTAAATTAACGGAGTTTTGCCAATCAGCAGTTCCATCAGTATCTGTTGCATATCTAATTTGATAAAATGCTAAATCTAAATCAGATATTTGTGTCCAACTTAAATGTGCTTCTTGTCCTACAATATTACAAGAAAAATCTGTTACATCTGCTGGTGGTTCAATCGCACCTACAATAGTTCTATTTGCTGTTACATAAGTAGAACTAACTCCTAAACTATTTACGGCTTTAACTCTTACATTATAAACTTTTTGGTCAATTACATTTAAAACTCTGTGATTTAATCCTGAACCTTGTGCATAAATAATATAATCTGAATCTGTACTTAATTTGTATTCTACTTGGTAGTAATCAACAAAGCTATCAGGAGAAGCACCTATCGATATATCTAATGCTACAATTACAGTTCCATCATTATATTCAACTAAAGTATCATCTAAAGTAACACTTGCTGGTGGTTGGATAGTAAATGGATTAGGTAAGTTAGTTGATGGTGTTGCTGTAGCTTGTACTTTGGTCGCCCAAGTATAATGACTAGCTTGGTACTCCACTAAAGATAATCCTATTGTAAAATCTTCATTAAAAGTTATACCCATAACTCTAAATGGTTTAGCAGAAAATCCTAAAGAACTATGTGTAATATTTACTATATCAGCAATAGCCAAGTCATAAGCATCAAAACTAACATTTAATCCTAAAGTTAAAGCTTCTCTCGATCTTCTTAAAATAACTTCTGCCATTTCTTCTGCTTGATAAGGAGAGGTAATAGTTTTAAAATTAAATCTACCCTCTAATAAAAATCCACCATCTGCTGTTTTCATTGTTGCGTGTCTATCTGCACTTGGTAATCCAGAATCATCTATTGGTGGAAATTGAACTTCATTAACTTGATAATTTCTTGCTGGGTCAACAAAACCTACAATAACTCTGTTATATCTTTCGTTTTTAGTTGGAATAGATAAATTATATCCACCTATAATATCATCTTCTGTTAATGTAATAGATGCACTTCCTGTTGTTTCAATAATTAAACTATACTTACCTTGTGTGTATGGAAGATAGCCTCTGCAACCTTTTAAAAGTTCTCTAACATTATCTATAATTTTTTGAGATGTGTCTAATGCAGTATTTGTATCAAAAATATTTATATTACTAGCACTAGAATATGGTGTTACTTGTGTTACGCAAACTTGTGAAGCATCATAAAAACTTTGTAAATTTATTTCACTTATTGCTATTCCTTTTCCATATCTTTCATTTGTTAAATAATCTAATAAACACCATGCTGGATTAGTTGAGTATGCTGAAGTTTGTGCAACTAAACTTGAATTATAAGCTACAACTTTTTTACCTTGTATCTTTGCTTGTACTTTTGGAATCCCTGTAAATGCGTCTTGATTCCATTTAAATCTTAATGCAAGATAGCATAAGCCAGATAATTTATGATTACTTCCCCAAGATGATAATGTAGATAATAAAGATGATGCTGACTGACCATCTGTTCCATAATGTGGCTCTACTCTAATTAAACTTGCTGAATCTTTATAAAAATTACTATCTCCACTTCCTACTTCTACTTCTGTTCCATCTGATAATGCACTTGCCCAAGTAACAACTTTATCATCAACTCTAATTTCTTCTATATCGTTTATCTCTCCCTCTGACATAACGATAGCCATGTATAAATAAGTATTATCTGTGCCAGAAGTTTCCATGAACACTCTAGTTCCACCTACAAGTCTTTCTCCAAATATAACAGGAATATTTGCGTCATTAGATTGTTTATTTATTAATAAACCTCGTTCAAAATCATCAAATTCGTTTGTTCCAAAATCTTCTATCTCTGGTACTTTTGGTCTTAATATCCATGACAAAAAAAGACTTACACCTAAAGAAACTAAAGGATTTTGTAAAAATCCTAATACTTTTGATTTTGTTACAGCTTTTACTATGCCACTAAAAAAACCCATTATGCTCTACCCCATTTAATATCTTGTACTGTTTGTGATGAAAAATTCATACCAACATCTGTACTAAAGAATCTTTGTTGTGATGTATTGTTTGTTTTACGACCATTCTTTTTTTCAAAGTCAGCCCAATGCGAAACTATTGATAAACCAACTGTACTATTTTTTTCATTTTCTTCTATATCAAAACTTTCTATGTTTCCTTTGTATAATAAAAAAGGGTCAGCAATTAATGTGTTATCGTCAGCTAATAAACCCCTAAAAATAGTAAAAGAATCATTAATTACATTTTCATTTAACACTACTGATATAAATGTTTGATCTGCACCGGATAAATTAATACTCACACTTGATTTAGTTATATCTGTTTCCTCTGTATGATTTGATATACCTAGTATAAAATCACTAGAAGAATAAGTAACTGATGAGCCTGAAACTGATGAGGTTAGATCAAATGAGCAATCTGTTATATTAACAGGAGTACCAAACCCAATAGTAATAAGATGAACAGGCCTAATATCATTAGTCGCTAGTTCGTTTTTTATCGCTGTTGTTAGGCTTCTCGTCATATTGTTCGTAAGTTGTTTGAGTTACACTTTCTGTACCTTTTAACATAGTATATTCAAATTTGCTATTAGGTTTCTTGTATTCTTTAAGATCGTTAATACTAGCATCTATTTGATCTTCATTAACAATAATTTCTGCAATAAAGTCAGCAGTTATTTTATGGGTTATTTTATATTTTTTCACTATAGAGATTCTTCTACATCAAATTCAAATTGATACAATAATGCACCATCTTTATCTGCACCAGCTACACCAAATTCTTGAATATCATTTGTTAAATGTACAGTAAAAGCAACATTATCATAAGTAACAACTTCATTATTTGCTAAAGCAGTTATTAAAGGTGGCTCTATTATAACTGTTGCTTCATTTGAACCATCTGCTGTTACATCTGCAACAACCATATACACTTTACTATGACCAGCAAACTTAATAAAATCTCCAGCTTTTAATGTGCCTGTCATAGCATCAACTGTTATTGTTGTATCTCCAACTGCGTGAACTCCATTTACTAAAACAGTTCCACTTACATTACCTCTAGCATCTTCTACTTCTGGTGGGATTATAGTAAAGTTTTCTTTACCTGATCTTTGCTTAACTATAAAAGCCATAAGTTCGCCATAAACATCTGATCTTTTTCCTGTAATAATACGAACAGAAAATGCAAATCTTTGATTGTCTATTTGTCTAGCAAGTTTCTTACCAGATACAGTTTTTGAGATAATAGTATTTTGAATTGACTTTATTCCTAAAGATTCAAACTTTGCAGAAGATATTGGAAAAGCACCAGACATTATATTAGATTTCTACTCCCTCTTTCATTAACTGCACTATTAATTAATTGTGTAATAGTTCCTCTTGATCTAACTAACAATTCTTCAAAACCAGAAGCATCTACTGTATTAATGTTAAAATTAACTGTTGTACTTCCACCATTTCCTGTGCCTCTAGCTGATTGTTGTATCTGACCAGATTGATTAGGTACAAATAATTCTGCACCTTGTTCTCCTACCATGTAAGGTTGTCCTTTTTGAACTGAACCACCTGATGCTCTAAAGAAACTAGAAGCAAAATTTACTAATGAACTTCCCATACTACCATTTCCACCAGAAATAGTTGATTGTGCTATTCTTTCTTTTGTAATCATTTTTTCAATTCCTAATTTTGTTATTAACTGTGCTATTTGTTTATTTTCCATAGCAATTTGAATTTGTTGTCTTACTATTTGTTCTATTAATGTTGAAACAATTTTACCTAAAACATTTAATGCCATGTTTCTTAAAGTGTCTGATAATTTTTCTCCAAATACTAATGATTTTGATAGTGCTTGTGACATTGTTGTAATACCATCATTAATACCCTCTGCGATAATCATTCTGATATTTTCTTTTTTCTTTTTAATATCTTCTAATACTCCATTATTAAGTTCTTTAAATTTTTTAATAGCTTTTTCTGTTGCAGTTGGAATTCTTATACCTAATTCACTTGATGCGTTGTATAAAAATCCATCTACTTCTTCTAATTGTTTTGTCATTTCAGCAAAACCATCATTAGCATCTGCACTTGATATTAATTCTTGGAAATTTATATTACTATCTACTACATCAGATAAACTTTTAAGAGTCTTATCTATTTCTTTGTTTAATTTAAAAAATGTTGCTGTAGTAGCGGCTACTGATGCGGCAACTAAAGCTAATCCAACACCTGATAAAGCGGCCAGACCTCTTAATCCAGCAAGAACAGGAACAATAGCTTTTCCTAATGAAACCATAAATGCAACTATTTTAATTGCTATTAAAATTTTAAAAGCTGTAACAACTGCACCAATATTATCTTTTAATAATACAAATAAATCTGCAATTCCTTTTACTGCTTTTGCTAATAAAGTTCCAAATCCTATGGCTACTCTTTCTATACTTTCTGCATTTTTTACTAGGAATTTATCTAATGCACCAAATTCTGTTTTTAATTGTCCAAAGAATCCAGCATCTAATAAAGTCTTTTTGAAAGAAAAAACTTTATCTCCCAACATTGACATAGTACCCTCAAATGTTTTTGCAAGTTCATCTGTCGCATTACCAAATCTTCCGCCTTTACCAAATACTTTTTCAAATGCTTCTGCTGTAGCCTCTATTGAAACAGTTGCACCAGCTTGGAATCCAAGCATATTTCTAACACCTTTTTCTCTAAATAAGTCTGCCGCACCTATACCAGCACTAAATGATCTTTGTATTTGCTCTGCTGTTGTTCTAAAATCTAATCCTGTAACTGCCGCAACATTACCAGTTATCTCTAACATCTTTTGTAGATCATTAGCATTATCTGTAATAGTTGCTAATATACCTGAACCTCTTGATATTTCTTCAAGTGAGAATGGAACTTTAGATGCAAAGGCAGACATATTTTCAAATGCTTTTGCACCCTCATTTGTATCTTTAAGTAAAAATTTTAATCTTGTTCTTAAATTTTCTATTTCTTTTCCTGTGTTAACTAAATTTCTAATTACTAATCCAGCACCTAAACCAATAAAAGCATTTTGCAAATTAAACACAGCACCTCTAACTTTTGCTAAACCACCTCTTAAGCCTATTAATGCTTTTGTAGCTTTATCTCTTGCTACTATGTCTATGAATAATTTTGAATTTGCCATTATTTATATTTCCTTGCTTCTGCTAAAGATTGTTTTGTTTTATACTGTTCTTGTTCTTTTTTCAAGTAAGCTAACCAAAGATTATAATGGCTGACAGGCATATCAAGAACTTGTTGAATTGTAAGATGTAATCGTTCTGCAACAACTAAAAGCGACCTAACATCAGGGTCGCTATCTACTTTTTTTCAGCTTCCTCATAATTAGTATCTGCAAGTATCTGATTAGCAATAGTTGAGATAACATTTGAGTCTGCTTTTTTTCTTAATGCAAATTTATCTTCTGGGCTAAAGGCTTTTATCATATCGCCTTTATCATTTTTAACTAACAACTTCATTATAAGCAAATCAACAAGAACAGTTAAGTCTTGAAAATTACTAGATTTCTTAAAGATAATGTTTTTTTCTTCAAGGGTTAATGGCTCTGAATAGAATACACTAGCATTACCATGCTCGTCTTTCCACTCCTCAACTTCAATAGTGATAGTTTTAAGAGTTTCAAAATGAGATTTAACTCTATCAATAACTGACATAAATTAGGATTAGACAGTGCCTATAGTTAAAGCACCCGTTCCTTGAAAAGTAACAGTTCTTGAAATAATTGAGTCCATTGAGTTATTAACTGACATTCCTGTAACAATTCCTGTTCCTGTAAAACTTCTATCGCCAGAAGTTGCACCCTCAGGTAATAAAATAAAAGCGATTGAAGAACCAGCTAATAAAGTTACTTGTGGGCTATCAGTTTCGTCAAAGTGCATTTCTAAAGTACCAGAAAATGATGTTCTACCAGCAACAAATGATTTTGTACTATCTGATAAAGCTGTATCCTCTACTACATCTCCTGTTGTTTCAAGTGTAAATGATGTTAGTTCCCCAACAGCAGTTCCACCAGCTTTTACAACTCCTTCTTTTCCGTGATGTGTTGCCATTTCTTATCCTTATTTGGTTTAGTTTG
>Ga0208669_1000537_pt1 | contig 14930 bp, 12 predicted proteins | sample 21_taG_FD_184095 | JGI IMG/M metagenome (GOLD analysis project Ga0208669, IMG submission 184095) | Marine viral communities from the Subarctic Pacific Ocean - 21_ETSP_OMZ_AT15319 metaG (SPAdes) (version 2) | ecosystem: Environmental > Aquatic > Marine > Oceanic | place: Pacific Ocean | collected...
ACTAAAACAGAATTAGAACAAATTCAAAATTTTGTTAAACAAATTAATAGCGGAACTAGTCAGTTAGGTCAAATTGAAATACAAAAACACGGCGTATTGCATGCGCTAAGCAATGTTCAAAACGATCTGTCTGTATTTCAAAACGAACTTAAAGAAAAGTATGGGGACGTGAAAGTTAATTTACAAACTGGAAAATTAGAAAGTAATATAATTGAATAACATGTCACTCGTAAGAAAAATAAGTATAGGTCGAGATTATAAAAATGATGCAATGCATTACTCTGTAGGCCAAGAGGTTTATGGAAATCATATTATATGCGATATAGTTGAAAAAGATGATAAGTTTTCTATATTTATAAAAAAGAATGGAAACGTATTGCCTTGGAAAGATTTTAATAAAAATATGGCAATTGCAGTTGAATATAATTTAGAATATTAATGCAGAGCATATTTGATTTTATAATTAAACCTAAAAATAAAAGATACAATAATACAAAACAGATTGATGATTCAGAGCTTTTGTTAAATTCAGAAATATCTGATCATCGATATGTTAGTAGAAATGGTATTATATTAAGCTTACCTAAAGCCGTAAAAACTAATATAAAAATAGGAGATGAAGTAATAGTTCACCATAATGTTTTTAGAAGATGGTACGATATTAGAGGCGTTGAAAAAAATGGTAGAGCATATTATAAAGAAGATAAATATTTTGTAAGATTAGATCAAATATTTTTATATAAACAAAATAATAAATGGATAGCACCAAAAAATTATTGTTTTGTCAAACCAATTATGTCTAATGATATATTATTAAATGAAAAAGAAATTCCTTTGCGCGGTATTATAAAATACGTTGATAAAGAATTAAAAGATATATATAAAGAAGATTTAGTTGGTTTTACACCAAGCAGTGAATATGAATTTATTGTTGATGGTGAAAGATTATACAGAGTACCAACTAATTCAATATCTATTAAATATGAACGCCAAGGAACAGAAAGAGAATATAATCCAAGCTGGGTATGAAGCAGTCAAAGAACTTGTTAAAGTTGCAAAAGAACCGATTGTTGAAACTGATGATGATATTTCAGCCGATAGACTTAAGAACGCCGCAGCCACTAAAAAGCTCGCAATATTTGATGCATTTGAAATCTTAAACAGAATTGAAATAGAAAAAGCATTACTTGAAGGAAAAAATATAGAAGAAAAAAAAGAGTCTTTTAAAGGTTTTGCAGAAAGAAGATCAAGATAATGTATCAGCAATCATTATATAGCGTTATAGAGCCAATAAAAATCAATACGATTAAAAGGCTTAATAAAGCAAAAAAGTGGAAATACGGCTATAACAAAGAGCACGACGTAGTTGTTATAAGCCATACTGGGCAAATAGGAGAGGTGTATAGCATACAAAATTTAAAAATAGCATTGCCTAAGCAACCAAAAGAAGTTTTTAAAAAAAATAATAAATGGGAGGTACAAGAATACCCGAAAGAATTGCAAAAATTAAAAACTATATTTGATTGGAAAAATTTACCAGATAATTTTAAAGATAAGTGGAATGGGTATATTGATAGCGAATTTACCAAACGCGATGAAGGTTATTGGTTTTACAACAAAAACATTGCTACTTATATTACTGGGGCTCATTATATGTACTTGCAGTGGACCAAGATTGATGTTGGGAAGCCAGAGTTTAGAGAAGCAAACAGATTATTCTTTATATTCTGGGAAGCTTGCAAAGCAGATACAAGATGCTACGGAATGTGCTACCTCAAAAATAGACGGAGTGGCTTTTCATTCATGGCATCATCGGAGACTGTTAACCAAGCTACTATCTCCTCAGATTCAAGATTTGGTATCTTATCAAAATCCGGGGCTGATGCTAAAAAAATGTTTACCGACAAAGTTGTACCAATATCCGTCAACTATCCTTTCTTCTTTAAACCAATACAAGATGGAATGGATAGACCAAAAACAGAGTTGGCATATCGTGTTCCCGCAAGTAAATTTACAAAAAAGAGCATTGTTACTAACCAAAAAACAGAAGAGCTTGAAGGATTAGATACAACTATTGACTGGAAAAACACAGGTGATAATAGTTATGATGGGGAGAAGTTAGCATTATTAGTGCATGACGAAGCAGGTAAATGGGAAAGACCTGAAAATATATTAAATAACTGGCGTGTAACTAAAACTACATTAAGATTAGGTTCAAGAGTTATAGGTAAATGCATGATGGGTTCAACAAGCAATTCATTAGATAAAGGTGGTGAAAACTTTAAAAAACTATATAATGATTCAGACGTTACAAAAAGAAACCGCAATGGACAGACTCGCTCGGGATTATATAGTTTGTTCATACCTATGGAATGGAACTTCGAAGGATTCATTGATTCTTTTGGATTACCTGTATTCAATACGCCAAAAGAAGAGGTCAAAGATAATTACGGCCAGTACATTGATGTCGGCGTTATCGAGCATTGGGAAAACGAAGTAGAAGGTTTAAAAGGAGATCAGGACGCGTTAAATGAATTTTATAGACAATTTCCAAGGACTGAAGAGCATGCTTTCAGAGATGAAACTAAAAATAGCATATTTAATCTTGCTAAAATTTACGAACAGATTGATTTTAATGAAGAAGCTAGATACGATAGCGTTATCAGCCGTGGCAGTTTTCAATGGAAAAACGGGATCAAAGATTCGGAAGTAGAATTTATACCAAATTTAAATGGTAGATTTAATATTAGTTGGATTCCTAATGCTAATTTACAAAATAGAATAGTAAATAAAAATGGAATTAAACATCCTGGGAATGAGCATATGGGTGCATTTGGTTGCGATAGTTATGATATATCCGGAACTACCGACGGCAAAGGATCTAAGGGTGCATTGCATGGTCTTACTAAATTTAGTATGGAAGATGCGCCAGCTAATAAGTTTTTTTTAGAATATATAGCAAGGCCAGCTACAGCTGAAATGTTTTTTGAAGATGTTTTAATGGCATTAGTATTTTATGGTATGCCTATATTAGCTGAAAACAATAAACCTAGACTTTTATATTATATAAAAAGAAGAGGTTACAGAGGTTATTCAATGAATAGGCCTGATAAAATATATAATAAATTATCTGTTGCAGAAAAAGAAATAGGTGGTATACCTAACTCTAGTGAAGATATAAGACAAGCACATGCTGCCGCTATTGAAACTTATATTAATAGTTATGTTGGCGAAAAACCTAGCGGAGGTTATGGTGATATGTATTTTAATATTACATTAAATGATTGGGCTAAGTTTGATATAAATAAAAGAACAAAATTTGATGCAGCAATAAGTTCTGGTTTAGCAATAATGGCGTGTAATCGGCATTTATATACACCTAGACCACAAATAAAATTACAAGATAAAGTTAATTTTAGCTTTGCTAAATATAACAATAAAGGAAATTATTCAAAAATAATACGATAAATGGCACAAACATTTAAACACGGTATTTTTCCTAGTCAGTCAGTACCTGACGTTGAGAAAGCAGATCCAAAGTATGGAATGCAAGTAGCTAAAGCTATAGAGGCTGAATGGTTTAAAAAAGATTCAGGAAGTACCCGTTATTTTGCCAATAGAGATAACTTTCATAGATTAAGATTATATGCTAGAGGCGAACAAAGTATACAAAAATATAAAGACGAATTATCAATTAACGGTGATTTATCTTATTTAAATTTAGATTGGAAGCCGGTACCAATTATACCTAAGTTTGTGGATATAGTTGTAAATGGTATTTCAAATAGAACATACGATTTAAAAGCATATTCAGTTGATCCTGTTGCTACAAAAAGAAGAACACAATTTGTTGAAAATTTACTAAATGATATGTACGCTTCTGATTTTGCAAATAAAATACAGCAAAATTTAGGAGTAAATACATTTTTTAATGAACAACAAAATATACCGGACGATGAAGAAGAATTAAATGTTCACATGCAACTAAGCTATAAACAGAGCATAGAAATTGCTCAAGAGCAAGCTATCAATAACGTTTTTGATTTAAATAAATACGATTTATTAAAAAGAAGAGTAGATTATGATATAGCTGTAGTTGGTATGGGTGCTGTAAAAAATACTTTTAATACAGCTGAAGGTATTAAATTAGAATATGTTGATCCTGCTAATTTAGTATATTCATATTCAGAGTCACCTTATTTTGATGATTTATATTATGTAGGCGAAATAAGAACAATCAGTATGGTTGAACTTAAAAAACAATATCCTTATCTTACTGATGAAGATATAAAACAAATAGAAGGTAAAGGATCAGATACCAGATTACATAATAAATCTTATAGCGCAGAAAGTCAGGATAAAAATTTTGTTAATGTATTATATTTTGAATATAAAACATTTGAAAATCAAGTATACAAAATTAAAAAGACTTCAACTGGCGCTGATAAAGCTATAGAAAAAACTGATGAGTTTAATCCACCTAAAGACGCAAGATCTAGATTTGAAAAAGTAAATAGATCAATAGAGGTATTATATGAGGGCGCTAAGATAGTTGGGCATGAAAATTTATTAGAATGGAAAAAATGTGTTAATATGACACGTCCAAAAGCGGATATAACAAAAGTACAAATGAGTTACAATATTGTAGCTCCTAGAGTGTATAAAGGAAAGCCTGAATCTTTAGTTAGCAGAATGACCACGTTTGCTGATATGATTCAAATAACGCATCTAAAATTACAACAAGTATTATCTAGGCTTGTTCCCGATGGGGTATTCTTGGATGCGGACGGCATTGCAGAGGTTGATTTAGGAAACGGAACAAATTATAATCCACAGGAGGCATTAAATATGTATTTCCAAACTGGTTCTGTTATTGGTAGATCAATGACTCAAGACGGTGATTTTAATAACGGCAGAGTGCCTATACAGGAACTAAGATCATCAGGGGGTAATCAAAAAATTGCAAGTTTAATACAATCTTACAATTATTATTTACAAATGATGAGAGACGTAACCGGCTTAAATGAAGCAAGAGATGGTAGTATGCCAGATCAAAAATCATTAGTTGGTTTACAAAAAATAGCCGCTGCTAATAGCAATACAGCAACAAGACATATATTGCAAGGTGGTTTATATTTAACTTTAAAAACCGCTGAAGCCGTATCGTTAAGAATTGCAGATGTATTAGAATATTCAAATACTAAAAGATCTTTTGTTCAAGCATTAGGTAAATTTAATATAGGTGCAATGGAAGAATTATATACTTTACATATGCATGACTTTGGTATATTTTTAGAATTAACACCTGATGACGAAGAAAAACAATTACTTGAAAATAATATTCAAATGGCTATAACTCAAAAACAAATTGAGCTAGAAGATGCTATTGATGTAAGAGAAATTAAAAATCTTAAATTAGCAAATCAAGTATTGAAAATGAGAAGAAAAAGAAAACAGGAAAGAGATAGACAAATGCAACTTGAAAACATACAAGCTCAAGCAAATGCTAATGCTCAATCAGCTCAGGCTTCAGCTCAGGCGGATATGCAAAAACAAGCTGGTATTGCTGAAAGTAAAGTGCAAATTGCTCAAGCACAAACACAATTTGATATACAAAAAATGGAAAGAGAAGCTGCTATTAAAAAAGAATTGATGGAATATGAGTTTCAATTAAACATACAGCTTAAAACAGCCGAATCAGATGTGATTAAAAATAAAGAAAAGTATAAAGAAGATCGTAAGGACGAAAGAACAAAAATACAAGCTAGTCAACAAAGTGAATTAATACAACAAAGAAACAATAATACACCACCTAAAGATTTTGAATCGGCTGGCTTTGATAACTTAGGTGGATTTGGATTAGAACAATTTGATCCAAGATAACCTTTAAAAAATAATAACTATGGGAATGAGAGGCAAAGACTTTCCGGAAAACGTTGTAGGATCTGTATTTACAGCTGCAAGTAGCGATGCTATAGTTCCACCTACAAATCATATATTTGTTGCATTTACTGTTTTAGCAGCAGCAACATTTGACGCTAGTGGTGGTTTAATAGCAGAATCAGCAACTCAGTTTGCTAACACTGAAGATGCGGCTAATGATTTAGCTGCAGGATCTGAAACAAATAATGAAGGATCAGGTGGTGTGCAAATTACAAATTCTAATGCATCGTTTCCTGCAGGCGTAACTATTCACGGTAGATATACCGAAATGGATCTTGCAGGCGGAAGCATTATTGCGTATTACGCAAGAAAATAAATAACTTTAAATAATTATATAATATTTTATCATGGCAGAAGAAACAAAAGTAACTGCTGTAGAGGCTGAAGAGCCAAAATCTATAGCGCAAAAAGAAGAAGCGGTAGCTGAGAACGCTGGTATGCCCATCGACAAAGATGGTGTTTACAAATTAGATCTTAGTAAGTTTAACAAAGAAAATCAACAAGATGCCGTTCAAGAACAAAAAACAGAAGATGGCGTGCTACGCGGAAGCAGCGAAAATGAAGAAGCTGGGCAAGAAGCCAAAGTGGAATTGCAAGGAGTACGCGAAGAAAAAGAAGTAGAAGCGCCAGTAATAGAAGAAGTCGTAGAAGATGAAAAAGCTGTTAATGAACCGGCTCCAGTGGTTGCGGAAGAAAAACCTCAAGAACAAATTGTTGAAGAAAAAAAGGAACCAGAAATAAATTTACCTGAAAATATACAAGATGTTGTAAATTTCATGAATGAAACTGGCGGAACTTTGGAAGACTACGTAAAATTAAACGCCGATTACACAGGTGTAGATGATAACACTCTTTTGGTTGAGTATTATAAAAAAACCAAACCACATTTAAGTTATGACGAAATTGCTTTTTTAATGGAAGATAAATTTTCTATTGATGAAGAATTAGACACAGACAAAGATGTAAAAAGAAAAAAATTAGCTCTTAAAGAAGAGGTTGCAAATGCCAAAGGCTTTTTGACATCGCAGAAGGATCAATATTACAAAGAAGTCAAGTTGGGTTCTAAGTTATTACCGGAGCAACAAAAAGCAGTTGAATTTTTCAATCGCTATAATAATGAGCAAAAATCAGCTGAAGAATTATTAAAGAAGCAAAAGTCACATTTTAACAATGAAACTGATAAAGTTTTTAGCAATGAATTTAAAGGTTTTAATTTCAAAGTAGGAGACAAAAAATACAGGTTCAATGTTGGTGATGTGAATAAAGTAAAAGAAAATCAAGGTGATTTATTAAATGTTTTTAATAAATATGTTAGTGAAGATAAATTACTTACTAACGCACAAGACTTTCATAGATCTTTATTTGCCGCTTCTAACCCTGACGCTATAGCTAATCATTTTTATGAGCAAGGCAAAGCCGACGCTATTAAAACAATGACTGCAGAAGCTAAGAACATTAATATGGATCCTAGAAAAACTGCAGACGGCGTTATTGAAGCGGGCGGCCTTAAAGTTAAAGCATTAAGTGGAGATAATAGTTCCAAGCTAAAATTAAAACTCAAAAACTATTAAAAAATTAAAAAATGGCAAATGTATCATTTTCGTTACCTAGTGAATTAACTCCTTATGCGAGTAAAGTTGCTAGTTATTCGAATTATTTAAACTTTCACTCTGGAGATGGAACTCCGGTAACCGACTGGGCACAACAGTATTTACCTGAGCTTTATAACCAAGAAGTAGAGAGATATGGGAATAGATCTATATCATCGTTTTTAAGAATGGTAGGTGCTGAAATGCCTATGGCTTCTGATCAAGTTATTTGGTCTGAGCAAGGTAGATTACACTTAGCATACGAAGGCGCTTCTGTTAATGACGCAGGTGTTATCACTATCGCAAGTAGTGGCACTCACGCAGTAAGAAAAGGGCAAACGATCGTATTATCTGATAACCAAGCTTCTCCTACAATTATTAAAGCGTATGTATCTGCAGTCGCAGCTGACAATACTACGTTAACTGTACTACCTTATGTAGGTGGTGCAACTGTTGGGGCTGTATCAGGATTTGACACAGCAACTGACAGTGGATCAAACACATGTTCGTTCTTCGTTTATGGTTCTGAATTCAAAAAAGGTGATGGCGCTATGGTTGGTGCTGTTAAACCTGAATTTGAATCTTTCACAAATAAGCCAATTATTTTGAAAGACAAATTTGAAGTATTCGGTTCTGACGCTGCACAAATTGGCTGGGTAGAAGTATCTGGTGAATCTGGGCAAGGTGGTTACTTATGGTATTTAAAAGCTGAAGGTGACACAAGAGTAAGATTTGAAGATTATTTAGAAACAGCTTTAGTTGAAGCAGTTAAAGGTGACAGTAACAGTACAATTGATACCGAAATGGGTGGCTCTAATGGAGACGCTATCGGTACAGAAGGTTTATTTTCAGCAATTGAAAGTAGAGGTATTGTAGCAACTGGCGCTTATGACGCAATCAATGACGTTATTTCTGACTTTGATTTAATTCTTAAAGAATTAGACAAGCAAGGATCAATCGAAGAAAACATGTTATTCTTAGATAGAGATTCAAACTTAAAAGTTGATGATGCTCTTGGTGCGGTTAACGCAGCAAATGCAGGTCAATCATCTTTTGGTGTATTTGAAAACTCAGAAGATATGGCGTTAAATTTAGGTTTCAACGGATTTAGAAGAGGTTCTTATGACTTCTATAAAACTGATTGGAAATATCTTAACAACAAATCTACAAGAGGATTATTCAATGACATTAAAGGTGTATTAGTACCAGCTGGAACATCTTCAGTATATGATCAAGTTCTTGGAAACAACATTAGAAGACCTTTCTTACACGTAAGATATAGAGCTTCTGAAGCTGATGACAGAAGAATGAAGTCATGGATTACAGGTTCTGTTGGTGGAGCTGCTACATCTGGCGATGATAAAATGGAAGTACATTATTTATCAGAAAGATGTTTAGTAACTCAAGCTGCTAACAACTTCGTATTATTCAAGTAAGATTACTTTAAAAGTGTTGAGCGCTTCGGCGCTCAGCCTTTTATTTAACATTTTTATTATATTATATTATGGCAAAGAAAAAAATAGCAGAGGTGGCTGTTGAGGAACCGGTAATGGTTGCCCCACCAAAAAAAGAACCCAAGCCTAAAAATACTTGGGAATATAAAGATAGACAATATTATTTATTAAGTGAAAAAGCACCAGTAGTGTTTATTTTAAAATCAAAGGGAATAATGTGGTTTGATGAAAAATTAGGGTATGAAAGAGAAATTAGATATACTTTAAATCAAAAAACACCTTTTGTTGATGAATTTAAAGGCGACTCAAGGTTAGATCACATTATATTTAGAGATGGTGTTTTAAATGTACCAAAGTCAAAAGTTGTTTTGCAACAAATACTTTCAAAATATCATCCTGATTTAGGTAATAAATTCGCTGAAGTTGATAATGAAGCAGCAGCACAATCAGACTTAGAAAATATAAATTTAGAGTTTGAAGCAATGCAAGCTGCAATGACAATAGAAATTGATCATGCTGAAGCAATTGTAAGAACAGAAAGAGGTAGCGCTGTCAGTAAAATGAGTTCTCAAGAAATTAAAAGAGATTTATTCTTAATGGCAAAACAACAACCAGAATTGTTTTTAGAATTAGCTAATGATGAAAACATTAATATTAGAAACCTAGGTATTAAAGCGGTTGAAATGGGATTGATAATTCTTTCAGGCGATCAAAGAACGTTTTTATGGGCAAGTAATAATAGAAGATTACTTACTGTTCCGTTTGATGAAAACCCATATTCAGCTTTAACACAATGGTTTAAAACAGACGAAGGGGTTGAAGTTTATCAGTTATTAGAAAAGAGACTTAAATAGTTACTTATAGTGGTTAGGCCGCTATAAGCGGCTTAATCATTATATAAAAAAATATTATGGCAATATCAGTTGATACAGTATATAAAACAGTATTATCAATATTAAACAAAGAATCAAGAGGTTTTATAACACCTGATGAATTTGAAAGAATAGGTTCGCAAGTTCAACTTGATATACTAGACCAAAATTTCCACGACTACAATAAAGCTGTTGTTAAAGCAGCCTCAGGTAGAGCTGTAGAAGACTACGGCAATATACCTGAAAAAATTCAACACAAAATAGATCCGTTTTTTAAACAAGCGGATATTAGTTTAACAAATGGAATTGGTACAATACCTACCGATTTGTATAAAACAATTAATATTAGTATAACTAATAAAACTATTCAATTAGAAAAAGTAAATAAAAGTAAATTATCATATTTACTATCCTCACCTTTAACAAAACCAACAACATCATTTCCTGTATATTATCAGAGAGCAGCAGACATAATTGTTGAACCTGCTTTGTCAGATGGCAGTTGGACATTAGGTAATTTACTTATTGAATATATAAAAGTGCCAGAAGATATAAACTGGAATCATGACGTTGGGGCTAGCGGTCAACTAACATATAATTCAAGCAGCTCTATAGATTTTACATTACACGATTCAGATAGAGTACAGTTAATATTAGGTATATTAAAATATGCTGGATTAGTAATTGAAGATCCTGCTGTAATACAATCAGCTAGCGGAGAAGAAACTAAATTAATACAATTAGAGCAATAACAGATGGGACTTATAACACAAACAAAAGAAGCTTATTATAACAGGTCACAAACCTTTACGGGCGACGGTTCAGATAAAACGTTTGATTTATTAACAAGTTCATTTACTGCTTTGCCAACAGCTAAAACTCAATTTCAAATAGCTGTAAATGGTAAATTAATAAACACAGCTAATTATAGTTATAGTTCGCCAACAATAACATTTTCAGGAAATACAAATAATACAGATGTATTAGAATCAGACGGCGCACCTAAAACGGGGTTAGGCATAGTTGTAACACAAACAGATAAAGCAGAAAGATATGGTCAATATAGATATGTATCTTTAACTGATATTATAAATAACTATATGATTGCGTTTGTGGGTGAAGGGAAATTAATACCGACATGTAAAAGAACAGATGTTTTGTTTCATGCTAAAAGAGGCATACAAGAATTTAGTTATGATGTTTCAAGAGTTGAAAAAATACAGGAAATTGAAATAGGCAATACTTTATCGATGCCTTTTCCGCAAGACTACGTAAATTATGTTAGATTATCCAGGGTTGATGACGCTGGTATTGAACATATTTTAATACCTGCAAGATATACATCTAGGCCTTCTGAATCTATATTACAAGATGAAAACGCAGATTATTTATTTGATGCAGATGGGTCAGTTTTAACAGCGCACCCGTATACATCAGATAAATTTGCTAATTTTGAACATGCCAATCTATCCGGAGCTTATAACAATACTGATTTAACATACGATATACATAAAGATATTGATAGAATTGGTGAATTTGGTAAAAGATACGGATTAAATGCTGAAATATCTCAAAAAAATGGTGTATTTGTTGTTGATGAATTAAACGGACAGTTTGGCTTTAGCAATGATGTATTAAATAAAGTTATTACATTAAAATATATATCTGATGGGTTAGGTACTGATGATGAAATGCAAATACATAAATTAGCTGAAGACGCAATATATAAATATATAACTCATGCAATAGCTAGTGGCCGTGCAAATTTTCCTGAGTATATTATAAACAGATTTAGAAAAGAAAGAAGAGCAGCAATGCGAAATGCAAAGCTAAGATTATCAAATATTAAATTAGGCGAGCTAGAACAAGTAATGAGAGGCAAGTCTAAACATATTAAACACTAGTAAATGCCGGAAATAAAAAATAATTTCATTCAAGGTAAAATGAATAAAGACCTTGATGATAGAGTATTACCTAACGGTCAGTATAGAGACGGAAAAAATATTAAAGTATCTAAGTCAGACAATTCTGATGTGGGTTCAGTACAAAATATTAAAGGTAATGATTATGAATATGCTTCAAGCAACGCATTATCTTTAACTGGTAGTGATACTATAGGACATTATGTAGATAAGCTTACAGGCGATGTTTTTTGGTTTACTACAGATTTTACAGGAATTACAAATGATGATCCTACACAAATCAACAGTAGATATGCTACCGGTTCTAATAATTGTAGAATATATTATAAAAAAATTGGCGCATCAGGCGCACCAACTCCTATAATTGATAGTTTTAGATTAAACTTTTCAAAAAAACACCCTATATTACATATAAATAAAATTGATGATTTATTATTTTGGACTGATAACTATAATCAACCAAGAAAAATAAATATAACAGATGCAAAAGCAGGTGAATATACAAATGATCCGTATTTAGAAGATAAAATTAGCGTTGCACAATATTCCCCACCAACTCCACCTAAAGTTAGAATGTCATATGATTCATCTATAAAGAGTAAACATATACAAGATAAATTTGTAAAATTTGCTTATAGATTTCAATATGATAATAATGAATATTCAGTAATATCTCCATTTACACAAACATGTTTCCATCCTGGCAAAGGTAAAGATTTTAATTTTGGCGTTATGAGCAATGACACTAAAGCTGGAACTTTAACAGCCGCACAACAAACAGAAGCTATAGAGCAAACAACCGTTGAAATGGTTCAAAATTTAGCAAATGTTGTAGAGTTATTTATTGATTTACCTTCTAATAATAATAAAGACAACCACGCTGCCTGTAATATAAATCAAGCCGGTGGCGAAAGCGGAGGATATCCAATAACTATTGACACAGTTAATGGAACTATAGCAAATAGTAATACTGTTGTAACAGCAAGAGGAGATAATTATACTGTTGCTACGTCTGCTGGTACTTTAGACTCAACTAATCTACCATTATCAACAAGTATTGACACTAAAACGCCTTTGATAGATAATCAACGTTTATATTTCTTTTCAAATATAACTGCTTATGAAAATAATTTAAATATTAAAAAAATACAAATATTATATAGCGAAGCTGGTGGTTTAGCTTTAAAAGTTGTAGATACAATTGATTTTGAAAAACAAATTTTAAGTTCAGACGGAACTACTATTAATAATATTATATACAGGGCAGAGCCATTAACAGACAATGCCGCTAAACTTATTTATGGTTTTAAATATACATATAATTCAACAAAACCTATACAAACTTTACCAGAATCTGAGCTATTAAGAATAAGTGATATAATACCAGTAAAAGCAAAAACGCAAGAAGTTAGTGGCAATAGAGTTATATATGGAAACTTTTGGCAAAATAGAGATGTTACAGGATTAGAGCCAGATCAATTTAGTGTCACAAGCGGTGATCAAGATAATTTCAATTCTGAATATTTATTATCTTCTGTAAAGTCAAATAGAGAGTATACAGTTGGTATTGTATTATCAGATAGATATGGAAGAATGTCTTCTGTAATTACACCTACAGATAATACTGAATTTTTAGACCCTAAAAACGGTAATGTAGCCGCTTGGCCTCATTATGCTTTAAAATTAGATTTTACTGGTAAAATTGGTGATGCGTATGCGGCTGACACAAATCCATTAGGTTGGTATTCATATAGGGTTGTAGTAAAACAAACAGAGTTAGAGTATTATAATGTATTTGCACCAACATTGTTAGATAATATACCGGCTGACGAAAAAAGGAGTTGGCTTGTATTATCTGGTGATAATATAAATAAAGTACCTAGAGACGTAACTGATATAAATACTGAAGATGGTACACAGGGTTCACAAACTAGTTTATTACCTAAAGTATTAGATACTAGTGGTACACAATCTCAACAAAATGGGACGGATTATATTGATATAATATCTATAGGTACAAAAAATGAACATGGCATTGGTACAAGTATAAATGATTTTTATTTGAATGATAAAAACCCTTTATTAGCTGAATTGCCGGATGGTCAGGGTAGAAATCATATTTCAGGAAGTGAATTTGACAATTTAATTGTATTGGAAACAAAACCAATATCAACAGCTTTAGATATATACTATGAAACATCTACAGCTGGATTAATTTCTCATTTAAATGAACAAATAGATTCAGGATTAACCGGGTCTGTTCCTAATGCTTTAGCTTTAAGTGCAAATACTGTTGCTGAAAGCACAGCTTCAGGAACTAAAGTTGCGGACTTAACAACTACAGATTCAAGCGGTTCAAATATTAGCTCACCAACATATTCAATAGTTTCAATTATTGATGGTAATGGTAGTAGCAGGGCTGGTGCTTTTGTAATTGATGGGGAAGACTTAGATACAGGAGAAACTTTTGAATTTAAAAATAACAATGAAGACACGTATACTATAACAATAAAATCTACAAAAGGAAGCAACTCACAAAATTTTGCAAAAACAGTTACAATAACAAATGTTGCGCCCACACAAACCGTAGGATCAACTGTAAGTGTAGCAGCATCAACACCCATAGATACGCAAATTAGATTTATAACGGCTGTAAATGGTAGTGCTAAAACAAGCGCAAATGCAAACGGATTAACTTTTTCAATAGAGTCTGGCAATACTGATAATGATTTTACAATTGATTCATCTACAGGATCAATAAAAATAGCAAATGCTTTAACTTCGGGAGATTCATATACATTAGGAATAAGAACAACAGATGCTGGAGGTTTACAAGATAATGATAATTTGATAGTAAATGTTTCTGCGTCAAACTTTACAAGTTTTTATTTAACAATGGGAGGCAGTAGTGTTCACGAAGCATGTAATCAAGCAGTCGGCACATTACGTTATCATAATGGAAGTAGTGCAACTCCATCGCAAGGAGATGTTGTTTATACAGACGCGCAGGGAACAACACTTCTTAATGGAAGCACTGGCCCTTACTTTGCATGGGCTCCAGGAGGTGGAGCACATAATGGTAGTGGAACATCTTTTTATGCTCAAATCAGTAGCTCAGGTGTTGTAGGAGCGGTAAGTTTATGTAGTTAA
>Ga0208669_1000538_pt1 | contig 14915 bp, 10 predicted proteins | sample 21_taG_FD_184095 | JGI IMG/M metagenome (GOLD analysis project Ga0208669, IMG submission 184095) | Marine viral communities from the Subarctic Pacific Ocean - 21_ETSP_OMZ_AT15319 metaG (SPAdes) (version 2) | ecosystem: Environmental > Aquatic > Marine > Oceanic | place: Pacific Ocean | collected...
TGATACAACAATCACACGGGCATCTGCTGGTGATATCGCAGTTGAAGGTAACACAGTCTATCGTGCCAGTGGTACTGATGTTGCGGTGGCAGATGGTGGCACAGGACTTTCGGCAGTCGCTAAGGGTTCGGTACTTGTTGCCAACACAGCAGACACATTATCAGCTCTAGACGGTGGCGGATCAGCTGACGGTGTATTATTCTACACATCATCTTCCGATACTGTATCTTGGGCAACATCATTGGATGGTGGAACATTCTAAATGGCAATGCGAATAAAACCGAAACGATCTTTTATCCCTACACAGGTACCAAATACAAATGATCTTGCTGAAGGTGAAATTGCTGTAAACACAGCAGATAAAAAGATTTATATGCGGGACGATAGTAATAACATCGTTACCGTTGGCCAAGAAGGTGTTTCGGATGCAGACGCAACAGCGAAGGCTGTTACAATGGCAATAGCCCTAGGATAAGTTATGGCAATACCAAACTCAAAAGATACACTAAAAACTTGGTGTAAAAGAAAACTTGGTTATCCGGTGATTGATATCAATATTGATGACGATCAATTAGATGACCGAATAGATGAAGCGTTACAATACTTCTATACTTTTCAGTATGGTGGTATGCAACGAGTTTATCTAAAACATAAAATAACAGCAGACGATGTTGCAAGAGCAAATGTAAACGAAACAGAAACTGCTACAGACGGCAATCAACTCACATCAACATTGAGTGGTGCGTTGACTGCTGGTGGAACATCGGTTACACTTGCAGACGCTACAGACTTTCCAGCATCTGGTACTATCAAGATTGCTGCTGACGATACTAACGCAGAAGAAACTGTAGCATACACTGCCAAGTCAGGTAATGTATTGACTACTGCTGCACTTGCAACAGCTCACGACTCTGCTGTTACAGTGACTAGTGTTCATCAAGTAACTTGGTCAACAGGTCAAGCATACATTCCAATGCCAGAATCAGTACAAAGTGTTCTAAGAGTGTTACCTTTCAGTGATCGTGGCAATCTGAATATGTTTGACATTCGTTATCAGTTACGACTCAACGATCTCTATGACTTCTCATCCGAGTCTATCATTCATTATCAGATGACAATGTGGCAACTTGATTTGTTAGATATGATTCTGATTGGTGAGAAACCTATTCAGTTCAATGCACACCAGAACCGTCTGTACATCAATATGGATTGGGGTGATGATGTTCAAGTAGGTGAATACATCATTATGGAATGTTATCGTAAGTTAGACCCAACAACTTGGACAGACATCTACAATGATCTCTGGTTAAAGAAGTATGCTACCGCACTTATCAAAAGACAGTGGGGAGAAAACCTCAGTAAGTTTAACGGTGTTACAATGCTTGGTGGTGTCACGATGAACGGTGCAGAGATTTTTCAGTCAGCATTAGCAGAGATAGAACTCTTAGAAGAACAGTCGAGGACGACCTGGGAAGAACCGTTATTGATGGATATTGGATAGTGCCATGCCAACTAATCATTACTTCTCTAAGGGCACTATCTCGGAACAATATCTCTATGAAGATTTAGTCATAGAAGCTTTGCAGATATATGGCCATGATGTGTACTACCTTCCTAGAAAACTCGTAAACAAAGACCAACTCTTTGGGGAAGACCCATTGAGTTCCTTCAATGACGCATATATGCTAGAGATGTATATGGAGACTGTTGAAGGTTATGAAGGTGAGAAAGAACTAGTATCACGATTTGGTTTAGAGATACGAGATGAGACAACCTTTATTGTTGCTCGTCGGCGTTGGTTAGACTTAGTAGGACACGATTCCAATCTTATTACTTCCGTTAGACCTGGAGAAGGTGATTGGATTTATATGCCTAATGTTAGGCGTTTATTTGAGATTAGTTTTGTAGATAAAGATGACCCATTCTATCAAGTTGACAATCTACCAGTCTACAAACTTTATTGCCGTACTGTCGAATACTCTGATGAGAGACTTGACACAGGCATTGATGCTATTGATGACATCGAAACAACCTACACGGGCGATGCATTACAATGGCAGTTCCTTTCTGAACAAGGAGCAACAACAAACTATGTGGAGAACATCGAACTTGAACGAGGTACTGACTTGTATACAACAGGTACTGTCGAACTTGAAACAGCCACAGATGGTGGCACGGGTGATCTCACAACTGAAACTGAAACTGGATTTGGTTCAATAATGACAGAAGATTCTACATCGAAATACTCCTTCTTCATTATCAACGAAGAATATGATATTACTACATCTGACCCGTTGGCAGACAATGAATGGATTGAAGATGCGGTATCAAGTGTAACTGACCCAGTATTAGATTTCTCAGAAAAGAATCCTTTTGGTGAACCAACGGAGAGTATATAAATGTTAGGACAATATTTTTACAACGAAAGTCTAAGAAAGACTATCATAGCATTTGGTAGTTTATTCAACGACATTCAGATAACAAGAAAAGATAGTTCTGGTACAGAAGTACAGACTATGAAAGTTCCGTTGGCATACGGACCAAAACAGAAGTTTATCACACGACTTACAGCTGACCCTGGGGCCACACAACAGGTCGCATTGACTTTGCCACGTATTGGTTTTGAGATTCAGTCGTTTGATTACGATTCTACAAGAAAACTAAATAGGACGATAAGGCAGAAAAAAGTTTCTAATGCTAGTGATAAGAAACTAAAACAGATGAGTACACAGTACACACCCGTACCTTACAATATGAATTTTGAATTATTTGTTATGGCAAAAAATAGTGATGATGGTATACAGATTATCGAACAGATACTTCCGTTCTTTCAACCGGAGTATACTGTGTCAATAAAAGAAGTTCCTGATATGGACATTGTTCGTGATGTTCCTTTTGTACTCAATAGTGTTGGGTACGAAGATTCCTATGAAGGTGACTTTCAAACAAGACGAGCAATCATTTACACATTATCATTTACTGCTAAATCATATGTCTACGGTCCTGTTACAACGGCCAAACCAATCACAAAGGTTCAGGCCGATACATACAGCGATCTGCCTGCTACAGCACCTACCAGAGTTCAACGCTTCACAGTAGAGGCAACTGGTACGGGTGATGACGATGACAACTTTGGATTCAATGAATCAACATCGGAATGGATGTAAATGACTGACTATTCAGACGACATTGCAAAGTTACTCTTTGATCTAGAATCACAAAAAGAGCAAACTAAAATAGATATAGAGACTTCTAAAAAGAGATCATCAGAGTTTACTGGTTTTATGGAAGCCTTTGGCACCGATGGTGAAGCTCTTACCGAAAAATGGGAAAGAGAAGAAACGGAAGAGAAAGAATATCAAGAAGAAGTTGCAAGAGAACGTGCTGAAGAACGAGTCAGATTAGAAGAAGAACGTGTTGCAGAAGAAACCCGTATCAAGAAAGAACGACAACGACAACTCAAGGCCAAGAAGAACGCTACTGCATCCGAAGTCAGGTCTCTAAAAGAGAAATGGAAAAGAGAAGATGCTGAACTGAAACTTGAACAACAAAGACGAATTCAAGAAGCAGAATACCAACTTCAAATGTTAAGAGAAGAACAAAAAGACGAGTCTGAAAAACAGGCAGATGCTTTTGGAAACTTTCTTAGTATTCTTACTGGTGAAGCAGAACAAGTCAAAGAAAAAATACAAGACATTTATGAAGAACTTGATGAACCAATGCCGACATTCGATTCGGAGAATACTGTTGTTTCTGAACTAGGTGCTGCAGAGAATCTTATTACAGATTCAGTCAAGGCAATCAACAAACTTAAACAAGATGATATTCAAGAAGAAATTTCATCTGACTTAGATGTTGCCAAACTATCAGAAAGACTAGACCAACTACAGAAAAATCTTGGCGAACTCAACTCAATTGGTTGGGGTCAACGAGGTATGACTTATGGTTCTGGTGAAGTCAAACTACAGTTTCTTGATGATGTTGATGCTACATCTGCTGCCGTTGATGGTCAGTTTCTACAGTATCAAGCATCTACAGGCAAGTGGATTGGGTCAGTAACAACCTCTGGTGGTTTTGATCCAGCAGGGTTTCATTACTACAACGATGGTAATCTAAAAAATATTATAAACGATTCGGCGTTGGGCAATGGACTTTTCTGTGAGGCAGATAAGTGGAGTAAGATAACTTCTAGTGGTGGTTTTGCAACTAACAAACTGCCAACTGGTTTACATAGTGGGATTGCTGGAACAGATGCTTGGACAGGTTCTGGTTCAACTACATTCTCCCGCATATGGGATCCAACAACAAGTAGATTCTATTTTGACGAGTTACCAACTGATGCTGTTGTAATGTTTAGGGTAAAGGTTGATATGATACCAGAATCAAACAATACTCTAGTGGCTGCACGAATTAACTTTTTTGCTATTCGTGATGGCAGTGATAACCCACTTCTAGAATCTTCTCAACTCTACCCCACAGACCCAGAAGTTAAATATAGAATACTATTAGAAGGTGATAGTGGCGGTTACATTGCTGGAGATTACTTTCAAGCATATAACTTTCAACAGACAGTAGCACCTCAAGAACTAAATGGTGGTGCTGGTGTAGAACAAGAACGAACATATTTGTTTCCCATATATGTTGGGGACGCACATTCTCAGAGAGGATTTGGAGTGTTTGAACTTAATCCGACATCAGACATTGTTGTAAATGATACCTCAATAATGGCTTCACTTAACTAGGATAATATAATGGCAAGAATATTTCTCGTAAGAAGAACAAGAGATAACCTCAGTGTTCAGTTTGCTGCCCGAGCAAGACGTTTGGGTACTCATGGTCTTGGTGTATTAGAAGCCCTTAGTGAACGAGAAGGTAGAATTAGTATTCGCAATAACGAAGAAACGGAACGTAGAGGTTTTGACTTTTGGGAAATTCGTAATGTTAGTTTCTTTCAATGGTGGACTAAAGAATACAATAATGACCGAGTTCTTCTAGACAAAACTAGATTAGCAGATGGTATTGGTGGTGGTCACGATGTTGTTGTAGAAAAACTCAATAACATTCTTGGTCACACCATTGAAACAGAAAGTGGTGACGAGGGTGGTTCTGGCCTATCGTCTATCGGTGGTACATCTGTTACCAGTTTCACAATGCGGGCAGTAAACTATTGTCTAGAAGATGGTAGTGGGTTCATAGTACAAGAAGATGGTACTACTAAGTTTGTTAGTGAGGACCTTAATACAGTCATTCAAAGATCGGACGGTACGTTCCTATCAGTAGATACTCGTTCAGTATCTCACGGTGGCACAGGTGGTAGTGCAGGCAATCCAGTCGTAAGTGGTGCTGTATCTGGCAACACCATGACCCTAACATTAGATGATACCACAACGGTTGACATTGATGTTACAAATCTAAACAACGGAACGACTGTTACATTCCCAGCACCACAATACCAATATGTAAATACTGGTGGTGCCGTTGGTTCATATACTCACGATACAGAAAATGGTCCTGTCTATTGGGGAAGTCAGTTGAAGAAAGGACAAGAACTTGTTTTTGAGATTAGCGATCTTGTTGATAAACATTCGTTTAGTTTAGGTATATGGAACGGTGGAACATCTGTCACAGGTGAGGCCGTACATGATAAAACTAATTGGGAAAAGAAAATAAGATTTTGGATGGGAAGCACTGACTATACCGCCGCTGGTACTACAGTTGGTGGTAGTAATTATGGTGGCACTGGTTTTGACCAAGGTCGTGCTTACAGTTCCAAAAGTCCTGGTCAGACTTTCGCATTGCGTTATGATACAGATAACAAACTAAAGTTGTATGATCTTACTTTTGGTAGAGAAACATTAGTCACATCAGCCACCACTGCAGAAGATGGTAATCCCGTAACAATAGCTGCGGCTGCCCAAGAACATGAAGATGGTACTGGTGTATCTGGTACTCTACCTCCACTTACACAAAGAGTTTATCCGTGGACATTAATACATGAACATACTGCTGGTGATGTAGCAAATGATGACTTCCGCAGTGGTTCAACTGGTACTACTCCACGCAACGTATTTAAATACGATAGTAGAAAGTTAAATAAAGGTGAGAAGGCAAAGGTTACTATACCTTCAGGTCTTGCGGGTGCTCTATCCAGCGGCGAAGGTGTACACTTTGCTATAGATTACACAGGTTCTGCTCTCAATCAAAGTAATATTGAGGACCAGACTACAGGGTCTGTTGAGTTTATGCATAACGGTAGGATGGATCAAGGTATAGGTACGACTGTCAATACCAAAGCAGAACTTTATTTTGGTAGTGGTACAACTACAGCTGATATGTCTGGACGAGAGATATCTTTACGTTATAATGTAGATAATAGTTTTGATGTGTTTGATGAACTAAACGAGGAAGTGTTATTTACTAAAGACACTAACTTGGATGGTAACAGTATCAACATACACATGATAGTAGTTGGTGAAGTAACAGATTATAACGATCTGCCTTGGAACTTTACATACGAGATTAACGGTGGTACTTGGTATGTTTCTGATGAGAGATATGATCCCACAGACACCCATGTGAATGGTATCAATGCTACTTCCGTAGCAGTGCCTATGAAACTTTGGGAAGATACTGGATTTTTAAGTTCTGGTAGACAATCTGTGCCCACCAACCAAGATACTCTTAAATTTGGAAAACAAATTTATCCTGGACAAGAAATTGCTTGGACACAACCAACAACATCATTGACTAGATTTAGAGATAACGGATTGAGATTTGGTGTATATGAAGGTGGTAGTTGGAATTTCCAAGTAAACTTTGGTCAATATTCAGATTTAAGACAAAACCAGTTTGTGGGTTGTGTACTTGCCAAAGGTAACATTGAGTTAAACGGAACAGATGGTGGTGGTTCTAATGCTGGTGATACTATCATTCTTGACGGCACAGACGGTTCTAGTTCAAATGCTGGTGATGACCTACAACTAGAAGATCACACAGATGTTGAGACTGCCGGTAAAGATTTGCGACTTGTTTATGAGTATGGTACAAACAAGATGCACCTTGACATGGTTGAGAATGGTAAAAGAACAAGATTGGTCATAGGTACAACAGCACTTGATGGCAACCCTAAATGGTTGGCCCAGATGGGTGATGATACTTATGTTCTTACAGGTCTATCTGATCCATACTGGGCAGATTGGACACTTGTACATCATCATGTTGATAATCCTAAACCTTGGAACAACTGGCGAGTCAATCACCCCGCAGTAAATAATACTTCCCATTCAGAAGATGTATGGAGAATGAGAGATGGTTTCGGTCCTGGGCAAAAGTTTATGTACACCATCATGTCGATAATCCTAAACCTTGGAACAACTGGCGAGTCAATCACCCCGCAGTAAATAATACTTCCCATTCAGAAGATGTATGGAGAATGAGAGATGGTTTCGGTCCTGGGCAAAAGTTTATGTACACCATCGCAAGTTCAGTCGGCACACAATACTCTATAGGTCAATGGAAAACTTCTAACTCTGGTTCTGGTATCTCTAATGTAGAACAAGCACAAAACTTTGACTTCAATCTAAGAATGGGCAACGATGAAGCCTTCTGGAGTTCTTTGAGTACAGGGTTCACATTCAATCCAAATAACCCAAACTATGATTCTGCTGAAACCAAATGGAACGATCCTAAGGCGGGCAGTGGTACTGGTTCAAGAGTATCTTTCCGTTATCATACAGATAACTCTATGGATGTCTTTGACGAAGATCAAGGACTCATCATTGCAACAAAAGATGCCGATCTAGATGGCACTCCTGTAAAATTATCTATTGCTCTAAATGCGGGCATCGCAACAGCGTCTATTGGTGTTCAGTTTCCAGGCTCTGGTGAGATAGTGGATATTGATCTTGGTCAAGAACTATCAACTGGAACTAAATGGTATCAACAGTTTAGTGTTCTTGGTGATGCAAATAGTGGCCTTGGTTCACAAGTTTCTAATGCCACACCAACACACACTACAGGTCCTTTCAGATGGCATAAAGCTTTGCGTGCTGGAGAACAGTTACGATGGACTCACAATGGTGGAGTTCATATTGGTAAGTGGAGCGCAACTGGTACTTATGATACTGCCGCTGTTGCTGAACACAAATACTGGGAAAAGATGATTGACTTTGATGATTCCAAAGTTGACATGGGTGGCAATGACCAAAACACAAAAGGTTTTGACCTACCAGCTGACTACACAATCTCATCTAGTACAGATGAACTTGTATTGAGATATGATAGTGCTGATAATAAACTAAAACTTCTCAGGAATTATTCTGATTACGAACTTCTTATTACGCAAGCAAGTGCTGCGGAAGATGGTCAGCCCATTATCATTAGTGCTGGTGCTAATGCAAGTGCTATACTACCAAACTTCACACACGAACTTGCAACAACAACTGGATATAGAATTGATAGTGCGGAAACGCCACTAGTCACAAATAAAGATAGTTGGTTCAAGTATCACGGAGTAGCAGGCACAGTTGATAGTAGGCCTGGTTCTATTGTTTCTGGTTCTGGTGCTAATGCTGACAACCCATACTACTATGGCAGACAACTGAAAAAAGGTGAGCAACTTGAGTTCACAATGAACCCAGGTGGTAACGAAGTCTGGATGGGTATTTGGGGAGAAGGTAGTAGTGCTTACACACCATCAGATGGTGGTAATAGTTCTCTATGGAGTAAGGCAATTGTTTTAGCAGACGCAACAGATGGTGATGGTTGTTGTATAAAACATGGTACAGGTAGTTATGTTACTCATGGGTTTGACCTTGCTAGAGATTATGATCTAAGTCAGACTAACTCAACAGTCGCCATTCGTTATGATCCTAACGATAGTAAACTAAAGGTCTATAATACTACAGGTGATTATGAAGAACTTATCTGTACGGCAAACACAGCAGAAGATGGTAACCCAGTCAATATTGCTTCTGCCGTAGCTAGTGGCGGTTCATTACAAACAATATCTCATCAGGATTCAGAATTTAATGTTATTGCTGAAAAGACTGCTGGCAAACAAGGGCCATGGAGAACTGATGGTACTCTCATAGACACGGTTCTAAAACATAATCGTGGACTACGACCTGGATTCAAGTATAAAACTACAACCCCCACAACATGGTTAGCACAATATTTTTCATTAGACTATACAGGTAACGCAGTAGGACAAGACAATGTAGAGAATGAAAGTGCATCTGCCATACAAGTTACCTCAGCAGAAAAACTACAAATAGCTTCTGGGTGGACTTTCAATACTCATGCTGATAGAGTAAGTAGTTCAACAACGACAAGTGCAATGGGTGATGCAACAATATCTATTCGTTATCATTTAGATAATAGTATAGATTTATTTGATGAGGATAAAGAAGAAATACTATGCACTAAAAATACTGATGGTGATGGCAATCCAGTATTTCTACATATACTCAATTCAACAACTGTAGGTCTTGCTTATCTCTTTGATGGTTGGACAATTGAACCGTTTGCCGAAGATTGGTTTGCACCCGCAACAAACTACAACGGATTGAGTCCAGAGGCCTCTCTTTCTACTGCCGGTAAAACTGCTTGGTACAATGAGCAGAGAGGAAGAGACCAGGGTGGTGGTGCAACAACTATCAATAACCTAACAAGAGTAAAGTGGGCAGAACCATTCTACCCAGGACAAGAGTTTGTATGGACAGCAGACGATACTAATAATATGTTTATGGGTGATCGTACAGCAGATGATACTGCATGGAATCGTGCTTTCGCAATTACATATTCCAGTAGTACCGCAACAGTTTCTCATACGGATGTGACCAACTTTGATGTTGCTACATATCATGGTAGTGGATACACCGCTACAGGCAAAACAATGTCTCTACGATATGACTATGGTGATAAGAAACTAAAACTATATGACATCACTACATCTGGTGCTGAGACATTAGTTGGTCAATCAACGACTGCTGTTACTGGTGGTCTGCCTATTCATCTTACATTGGCTGGGTCATCTGCAAAACTTCTCACGGCCACACATCGTTACTATGGTTGGGAGTATGTACATACAACTAACGGTGCATTGGGTAGAAGTTTGATGCACAATAACTGGCGTGCTAATAGACCATCAGCTCACACTGGAATATACAATGATGCTGCCTTGAGACATATTCGTGGACTCATACCTGGACAGAAGATGGTGTGGTCATCAGGTAACTCATTTCAAAATGCTAGATTTGGTGATTGGAAATCTTCAAACAATGCAAGTGGCATCAGCAATCCACATAGTAATGATATCTATTGGAACTGGTCATGGATGTCTAACAACGGAGAAAACTTTAGAAACCTACAGGGTTGGACATTCAATACATCTAACTCAAAGTATAGTTCAGGTACACCTGAATGGAATGCTGGAGCAGATAATAACTATTCTATATCTCTTAGATACAAGTCCGATAATAGTATGGACTTGTTTGATGAAAGTAACAATGAAGTGATTGCTACAAAGAATGCAAATCTTGATGGTAGTAAATTTCAACTTGTTTGGGCTACTGGTGCTACTATCACAAATATCACAGATAACTTCTTTGGTGGTGGAGATGTCACTATAACAACAGTCTAAATATTAGTATGAATAAAATTGATGATGCGATTAGTGATGCCCTTGGTGTCACTAAAGAAATAAAACAAGAGATACTTGACCCTAAACCCGTCGCCAGACGCACTGAGATCGTGCCTAACGAAGGCACTGAACATATCGACATAGACTACAAGTACAGTAGGGAAAACTTCTACAGTCTCATTGAACGTGGTCAGGATGCGATTGAAGGTATACTTGATCTTGCAAGAGAACAAGAACATCCTCGTACCTATGAAGTCGCTGGTCAACTTATCAAAACAGTATCAGAAGTCACAGAACGATTAGCCGACTTACAAGAAAAAATGCAGAAACTAAAAGAGGTTCCTGATAAAGGTCCCACTAATGTTACTAACGCATTGTTCGTTGGCTCTACAAAAGAACTACAGAATTTATTGAAGAACAAAGATGGTTGAAACTTATAAAGGCAACCCCAATCTAAAGTCGGCTCTAGTTCGTCAAGAGTTTACACAAGATCAAGTTAAAGATTTTATTAAGTGTTCTCAAGACCCCATTTACTTTATTCAAAAGTATGTTAATATCGTAAGTATTGATGAGGGTCTTGTACCGTTTAATATGTATCCTTTTCAACAGGATATTATTAGAACATTCCACGACAATCGTTTTACAATTTGTAAACTACCACGACAGTCTGGTAAGTCTACAGTTGTTCTATCTTATCTAATACATTACATTCTATTCAACGATCAGGTCAATGTAGCCATTCTTGCAAACAAGGCATCTACGGCTAGAGACTTATTGTCTAGACTACAGTTGGCATACGAACATCTGCCTGCTTGGTTACAACAGGGTGTGATGAACTGGAACAAGGGGTCGTTAGAACTGGAGAATGGTTCTAAGATACTTGCTGCATCTACATCAGCATCTGCCATTCGTGGTGGTTCTTACAACATTATTTTCCTTGACGAGTTTGCGTTTATTCCGTCAAACATCGCAGAGGCATTCTTTAGTTCTGTGTATCCTACAATCTCATCTGGTCAGAAATCAAAGGTGATGATTATCTCTACACCACACGGTATGAATATGTTTTACAAGATGTGGACAGAGGCAGAGAACGGTACGAATGATTTTAAACCTATTGAAGTTCACTGGTCAGAAGTGCCTGGTAGAGATGAGGCGTGGAAAGAACAAACGATTAAGAACACAAGCGAACAACAGTTTCTACAAGAGTTTGAATGTTCCTTCTTAGGTAGTGTTGATACTCTGATATCACCTACAAAGATACAAACGATACCGCATCAAGACCCAATGGAAAGAAGTGCTGGGTTTGATGTTTGGGAAAGACCTAATAAAGAACATCAGTATTGTATCACTGTTGATGTGGCCCGTGGTACTTCAGGAGACTATTCAGCATTTATTGTGATGGACATTACAACATTACCCTATAGAGTAGTAGCGAAGTATCGTAGTAATGAAATCAAACCTCTTATCTTTCCCGATATCATCTATCGTGCGGCAAAGACATATAACGATGCTCAAATACTTGTAGAGATCAACGACATTGGTGGACAGGTGGCAGACGCACTACATCACGATATGGCATATGAGAACATCATACAGTCACAAGTCAAAGGTCGTTTAGGTCAGATAGTCAGCAGTGGATTCGGTGATGGTGAAAGTGATTTAGGTATTCGTACAACCAAGTCTTTAAAACGAATAGGATGCTCTACATTGAAACAACTCGTTGAAGGTGATAAGATACACATACCAGACTTCGATATCGTCGTAGAGATGAGTACATTCATTCAGAAGGGGCAATCCTTTGAGGCTGAAGATGGTGGTACAGATGACCTGATGATGTGTCTGGTATTCTTTGCGTGGTTGACTGACCAACAGTATTTCAAAGATTTAACCGATGATGATATTCGTAAACAACTCTTTGACAGTCAGAAGGAAACTATTGAGGCTGATATGGCGCCGTTTGGGTTTATTGATGATGGTGTACATTATGGGGAAGATTTAACTGCCTTTGTAGATAGTGATGGTGACTACTGGCGACCTGTAAAGAACTACCCTGATTTTAATTAGAGAACACCAGGACCTAAATCGTTTCTGTATTTTGAAGCACAGTTATGACAGAGAGGTGTGCTTTGTTCTATCAACTCTATTGCTTGTTCACGCTGTTCTGTTTTAGCACCATGTCTCATTACTAAACTTCTTATCTTCTTATGATGTGGAAACCATTCAAGGCATACTAGTTCAGCCTCACCACATTGACACTGATAGTTTCTAAAACTATTCAGTAACCATCGTTTACGTCCAATATCACGCACTTGTGTGTTTACTCGATTCATACATCTATTTATCGACACACTATCAGTGTGTCTGAAGAACCTAAAAAAACTAAATAACTGTACAATAAAAAAATTGAATCTGTAATCTTTGTGATAACTTGTAATACAAACCAAAGGAGAAATAGAAAAAAATGGTTGATCTAGTTTCACCTGGTGTTGCTATTAAAGAGAAAGACCTGACTACCTCAGTCAGAAACGAACCTACAAGTATTGGTGCCGTTGGAATTATTGCCGAAAAAGGTCCTATTGACCAGGTAGTAACGATTCAAAGCGAGCAGCAGTTGGTAGATATCTTTGGGAAACCAAACACTACTAACCACCAGTATTGGTACAGTGCCGCATCTTTCTTGATGTATAGTAATACATTAAAGGTAGTTAGAATTGAAACTACTGGCGCTAAAAATGCTTGCGTTAGTGGTACAGCAATTCTAATCAAAAACAATAAGCACTACACAGATGGTGATGGTACTACTGGTCCTTATGACGATGGTTCCGCCAACGTGGGTTCTTGGGCAGCTCGTTCTGCCGGTTCTTGGGGTAACAGTCTCCGTGTTGAAACTTGTAACACGACAGCTGGTTTCTCTGAGAAAACTAAAACAACAACATCTGCTACTGAACCAGCTGGTGAAACAGTCGTTGCATTGACTGCTGCCACAGGGTTCTCTGTCGGTGATATCATTTACCTACAAGAAGCAGATGGTCAGAAATATCGTGTTACCGCAATCAACACAAACAATGCAACAGTCGCTCGATATCCAGCGACAACAGCAACGGGCCTTGCATCAGAAATTGCTTCTGGTACTAACGTAGACCGTGAGTGGCGTTGGGCAGATCAGTTTGCTCGTGCTCCTGGCACATCACAGTTCGCTACAGATCGTGGTGGTGTAAATGACGAAATGCACATCATCGTTGTTGATGAAGATGCTAAAATCTCTGGTGTCGAGAATGAAGTCCTTGAGAAGTTTGAAGCAGTATCTAAAGCTTCTGATGGTCTTACAGACGAAGGTAATGCTAACTACTATGCAGACGTAATCTACACAAGTTCAAACTATCTCTACTGGATGGATCATCCAGCAGGTGCAACGAACTGGGGTAGTCTTGCTGCTGGTGTAACATTTACTGTGCCTACAAACTCTATTGATGCCGCAAGTCTAGTTCTAGGTGTCGGTGGTACAACAGCACCAACAGAAGGTCAACGTCAACTCGCTTACCAGGAACACTTTGCTGATCCTGATATCGAAGATGTTAATCTAGTTATTGCTGGTCCTGCCAGTGTGGGTAATACTGGTAACACAACTCATGGTGTATTCATCACAGACCTCGTTGAAAAACGTAAAGACTGTGTTGGTTTTATCTCACCAGATAAGAGTGATGTTGTCAACGTAAACCGATCTTATACTGCTGCTTCTAATGTCAAATCTTACTTTGATCTTTTAGGTAGTTCTTCATACACAGTATTCGATTCTGGTTACACAAAACAGTATGACAAATACAACGATGTCTATCGTTGGGTACCTTTAAATGGACACATCGCAGGTTCTTGTGCTCGTACTGATTATCTTGAAGATCCATGGTGGTCACCCGCCGGTATCGCAAGAGGTCAGATTCGTGGCTCAATCGCACTTGCCTTGAACCCAACTCAGACAGAACGTGATCTACTTTATCGTGCTCGTATCAACCCAGTTGTTACGTTTCCAGGCGAGGGTACAATCCTCTTTGGTGACAAGACAGGTCTGGCAAGAAACAGTGCGTTTAATCGTATCAATGTTCGTCGGTTGTTCCTTACAATCGAAGAAGCAATCAAAGTTGCTGCTCGATCTGTACTCTTTGAGTTCAACGATCAGTTTACTCGTGATAGTTTCAAAGCAATGGTTGATCCTTACTTGCGTGATGTTCAGTCTCGCCGTGGTATCATCGACTACCTAGTTGTTTGTGACGAAACA
>Ga0208669_1000540_pt1 | contig 14854 bp, 16 predicted proteins | sample 21_taG_FD_184095 | JGI IMG/M metagenome (GOLD analysis project Ga0208669, IMG submission 184095) | Marine viral communities from the Subarctic Pacific Ocean - 21_ETSP_OMZ_AT15319 metaG (SPAdes) (version 2) | ecosystem: Environmental > Aquatic > Marine > Oceanic | place: Pacific Ocean | collected...
ATTAATATGACATATAGAATGAAGGGTTTTAGTGGGTTTAAGAAATCACCTTTAGAACATAACGAAGAGGATTCTCCAGTAAAGTTTTGTAAGCTTAAACATTTCGTTGGTTCTACCTTTCGTGTTAAAAACAGTTTAGGAAACCAAACGCGGCTAAAGAAAAAAGCAAAAAAGAGAAAAATAAAAGAAGAAAGAAAAAGGAAAAATAAAAACAAAAACACTGGGTGGAGTAACCCTAGAACGTTACCATCATCTGGTTCGTCGAAAATAAATAGATACACGGAATAAAAATAATATGGGATTTAAACTAGGATCAGAAAGAGGTAATCATGCTGTTAGCGGGGAAATTAGGACTAAGTTTCGTTTTCATAAAGAGAGCGGAGATCCTGACTTATCTGTACCTGGAACACCTGTTATTAGAAAAAGATTAGAACCAGGAATACTAGGAGAAACTAACATGGACGGAAGTATATACGTTAGTGATCAATTAGATCCAAACAGTTCAGAAATGAGAGAAACAATAAATCATGAAATGCGACACTCTACTGACATGAAAGTTGGTAAATTAGAGTATGGAGATGATTATGTAAAACACAACGGCGATACGTTTGTAAGAGAAACTAGAAATGGTAAGGATATGATAAATATTTACGGACAGTGGAAGGAAGCTGGAGACCATGGTTTTCCTTGGGAAGACGACGCTAATAACGGAACTATATAAAAATAAAAATATGAGCACACCTTATAAAATGAAATACAACAAATCAAGTTTTCCATTTAAAAGTTCACCAACAAAACACAATAAAAGCGCGGGAGGTCACTCGAAAAAATATGGAAAACATACTAACGCAGATCATCCGGATTATTGGAAACCTGGAAAGAGTGGGGAAAAAAGCGAGAGTCAAATGGACTTACATTCAGAAAAAGGAGACGTGCATCCTGATCAACAAAAAGGTTATACACCAGAATTAGTATCTGGTAGTTCGCCTAAGCACAAATACATATATAAAAAGAATAAATGAATATATTAGGAATGTTATCAGGCGGAGGAGTTAAAGATCTAGTAAAAGGTATAAGTGGAGTTGTAGACAACCTACATACATCGAAAGAAGAAAAACTTGAAGCTGAGCGAAAAATTAAAGAGATAGTAGCCTCTTATCAAGCTACTTTAGAAAAAGAAATATCATCAAGATGGCAAGCTGATATGGCTAGCGACTCTTGGTTGAGTAAAAATGTTAGACCATTAGTTTTAATATTCTTAGTTATATCAACAGTATTATTGATATTTATCGATGCTGGCGCTATTAACTTTGTAGTTGAAGCTAAGTGGACTGATCTATTACAATTAGTATTAATAACTGTGATCGGTGCTTACTTCGGTGGTAGATCACTAGAAAAAACAAAAAAATAAAATTATGGCAATACATGGAGGCTCAGGTAACGAGCTATTTTACCACGGATCAACTTACTTAGATGGAGATGGATCAAAAATAGATTTAGATGGAGCAAATGCTAAATACTACGTTTGTGCAATATCTTTTCTTGAAGCTTCAACTTTTAGTACAGATCCTTACGGTTTGTGTATTTTAGACGGAGGAGTAAACTTAGGAATGGGTGATACTCATTTTGTATCGTCGGAAGATACGCAAACACTAGATGACGACTGGGGTGGTGTTACAGATGCTGGTGATAACGACGGGAAAGTAATTGGTGGCCAATCATTTCCAGCAGGCTTGACTATATATGGAATGTGGGATTACGTAGAGTTAGATAGTGGTGCTTGTATTTGTTACGTTGCACCAAGACCAGATTACAGCTCTAGAGCAGCGGCAATATAAATAAATAATTAACTTAAATTAAATAAAATGGCAAAAACAAAAAAATCAAAAGAAGAAAAAACAGTAGATTCAAAACCAAAAACAGACACACTACTTAGTGAGATTTCAGAAGGCGAAAAACCTACAAAGATTAGTAATGAGCATTTAAATAAAATGCAAGAAATTATAAATAATCTTAATAGAGGTCAAATGGAAATAGGCTCTATAGAAACTAGAAAACACGCTGTGTTACATCACGTTACTTCGTTTCAAGATGAATTAGCTAGAATGCAAGAAGAGCTAAAAAAAGAATATGGTACGGATAATATTAATATTCACACGGGGGAAATAAACCACGAAGATGTCAAAACTAATTAGAAAAATTACTGTAGGTAAGGATTATAAGAATGACGCTATGCATTACGCTGTTGGACAAGAGGTTTACGGTGGACATACTATCTGCGATATTATAGAAGACAAAAATAAGTATTCTATTTATATCAAAAAGAATAAAGATGTTCTACCCTGGAAAGACTTCAATAAGAATATGGCGGTATCTATAGAATATAATCTAGAGTACTAATGAAAGCGCCTTTTGACTTTGTTATAGAGCCAAAAGGAAATAGATACAACAATACTAAGAAAGTTGATGATAAAGACCTCATTTTAAACACTGAGATCTTTAATCATCAATTCGTAAATAGAGAAGCTATTGTTAAATCTATTCCCACAGCTTTTGAAACAGAAATAGAACCCGGAAACAACGTTATAGTACATCACAATGTGTTTAGAAGATGGCATGACGTTAGGGGTAAGGAAAAGAACAGTAGAAGTTACTTCGATGAAGACACGTATCTAGTAAAAGAAGATCAAATATTTTTGTACAAAAGGTATTGGAGATGGAAAGCAGTAAAAGGATATTGTTTTGTACAACCTATAAAAGATACAAATTATCTTACAGAAGATATAGAAAAACCCTGTGTAGGTAAAATTGTATATACCGACGGTAGTTTCAAAGAAGGTGATTTAGTAGGATTCACACCGTTCTCTACTTACGAATTTATAATCGATGGTAAAAGATTATATAGAGTTATGACCCAATTTATTACAATTAAATATGAATACGAAGGAAACGAAGAAGAGTATAATCCAAGCTGGGCAGAAAGCAGTGGAGGAATTAATCAAGGTAGCTAAAGAACCTATTGTTGATTCTGGAGATGATATTACTGCTGATAGATTAAAGAACGCTGCGGCTACTAAAAAACTAGCAATATTTGACGCATTCGAAATACTTACAAGAATTCAAGAGGAAGAGAATCTACTTGAGGGCAAAGCACCTGAAGAGAGAAAGGAAGAAGTCTTTAAAGGATTCGCAGAAGGTAGATCTAAGTAATGTACAAGCAAAGTTTAGTTAGCACGGTTGAACCAATAAAAAGAACCACTATTACCAGAATGAACAGAGGTAAGAAGTGGAAGTACGGTTACAACAAAGAGCACGACTTAATTGTATTATCTCACAATGGTGTTATCGGTGAGATTATAGAAATACAAAATTTAATTATAGCGCTACCTAAACCACCTAAAGAAGTATATAAACACGAGAAAAACAAATGGGTGAGGCAAGAATACCCTAAAGAACTTAGTCGTATTAAAAACATATTCGATTGGAGGGGTTATCCGGAAGACAGTAAAGAAAAATGGTACGATTATATAGACGAAGAATTTAAACGTCGAGACGAAGGATTCTGGTTTATAAATAATGGTAAACCAACCTGGATAACTGGTACGCACTATATGTACTTACAATGGAGCAAGATCGATGTAGGTGCTCCAGATTTTAGAGAGGCAAATAGATTGTTTTATATATTCTGGGAAGCTTGTAAAGCGGACAAGAGATGCTACGGTATGTGTTATCTAAAAAATAGGCGTTCTGGATTTTCTTTTATGTCAAGTGCTGAAACAGTTAACTTAGCTACCTTAACAGGAGACGCTAGATACGGTATACTTTCTAAAACTGGTTCTGATGCTAAAAAGATGTTTACAGATAAAGTAGTTCCAATTAGTATAAATTACCCATTCTTTTTTAAACCGATTCAAGATGGTATGGATCGACCTAAAACAGAGTTAGCGTACAGAGTTCCAGCTAGTAAGTTCACTAGAAAGAAAATAACTTCTAATGAAAAACTAGAAGATTTACAAGGGTTAGATACAACTATTGATTGGAAAAACACTGGAGACAATAGTTATGATGGGGAAAAATTAAATCTACTAGTACATGACGAAAGTGGTAAATGGGAGAGACCTGATAATATATTAAATAACTGGAGAGTTACAAAAACATGTTTACGACTAGGTAGTAGAATAGTTGGTAAATGTATGATGGGCTCAACTTCAAACGCATTAGATAAAGGTGGAGATAACTTTAAAAAATTATACAACGCATCCGATGTCACACAAAGAAATAGAAATGGCCAAACAAAATCTGGTTTATATTCTTTGTTTATCCCAATGGAATGGAACTACGAAGGATTTATTGACGAATACGGATATCCAGTCTTCGATAATCCAGATCATGACGTGCTCGGACCAGATGGCGAATTAATTGACGTAGGTATTGTAGAACATTGGGATAATGAAGTAGAGGGACTAAAATCCGATCAAGATGGATTAAATGAATTTTACAGACAATTTCCAAGAACTACAGAGCATGCTTTTAGAGATGAGTCTAAAAATAGTATTTTCAACCTTGTTAAAATATACGAACAAATAGATTACAACGAAGGCGTAGGTAATTCATCTATAATATCTACTGGGAATTTTCAATGGGTTAATGGGGTAAAAGATACACAGGTTATATTTTATCCTGATCCAAAAGGTAGATTCAAAGTAAGTTGGTTTCCACCAAGCCACATGCAGAATAAGATTACAATGAAGAACAATGTAAAGTATCCTGCGAATGAACACATGGGAGCTTTCGGTTGTGATAGTTATGATATATCAGGAACAGTAGATGGGAAGGGATCTAACGGAGCTTTACATGGTCTTACCAAGTTCTCAATGGAAGATTGCCCACCTAACCACATGTTTTTAGAATATGTAGCTAGACCGCAAACAGCTGAGATATTTTTCGAAGATGTACTAATGGCTTTAGTGTTTTATGGAATGCCTTTACTTTGTGAGAATAACAAACCAAGATTATTATACCATTTAAGAAGAAGAGGATATAGAGGTTATTCTATGAATCGACCAGATAAGTTATGGAATAAACTATCTGTAACAGAAAAGGAAATAGGTGGAATACCTAATTCAAGCGAGGATATCAAACAAGCTCACGCCGCCGCTATTGAGATGTATATACAGAGCCACGTAGGTCATTTAGGTGATGGAAATTATGGAAACATATATTTTAATGAAACATTAAACGATTGGAGTAGATTTGATATAAATAAAAGAACTAAATTTGATGCAACAATAAGTTCTGGATTAGCGATAATGGCTTGCAATAGACACTTATATAGACCAAACGCTAAAATTGAGAAACAACAATTAAACATAAATATTGCGAAGTATAAAAATACTGGAAACGCATCTAAAATAATAAAGTAAAATATGGCAGAGTCTGTTATAAATAATTTTCCTAGTCAAGTCGTAAGTGATGCCGAAAAGCTAAGTTACGATTATGGATTAAAGATAGCTAAGGCTATTGAGTCAGAGTGGTTTCATAAAGATCGCGGTCACAATAGATATTCAACTAGTCAAAACAACTTTCACAACTTAAGACTATACGCTCGTGGAGAGCAGTCAATTCAAAAATATAAGGATGAGTTATCTATAAATGGTGATTTGTCCTATCTTAATTTAGATTGGAAACCAGTTCCAATTATATCTAAATTTGTAGATATAGTTGTAAATGGTATCGCGGAGAGAATGTACGATATTAAAGCTTATTCACAAGACCCTTACGGAGTAAGTAAACGTACCGAATACATGGAATCTATTATTAGAGACATGAAAATGAAAAGTGTCGACGCTTACGTGAAAGCAAACTTTAATCTCGATTTAACAGAAAACGATCCAGAAACATTACCAACTAATGAAGAAGAGTTAGCCTTGCATATGCAGTTAACTTACAAGCAGTCTGTGGAAATAGCAGAAGAGCAAGCGTTGAAAGTTTTAATGGAGGGGAATAATTACGAATTAATAAAGAAAAGATTTTATTACGATTTAACTGTTCTAGGTATTGGAGCTGTAAAAACAAACTTTAACACATCAGAAGGTGTAACTATAGATTACGTAGACCCAGCTGATTTAGTATATTCTTATACAGAATCCCCATATTTTGACGACATATATTACGTGGGAGAAGTTAAAACAATTCCAGTGAACGAATTAGCTAAACAATTCCCACATCTAACACATGAAGATTTAGAAGAGTTAATCCAAAATAATTCTACATATACAAATAATAACCATAGTCATAATACGTCTAAAGAAATAGATAATAACTCAGTTCAAATATTATACTTTAATTATAAAAGTTATATGAACGAAGTTTATAAGATGAAAGAAACTGGATCTGGAGCTGACAAAGCAATAGAAAAAGATGACACGTTTAATCCTCCTATTGAAAAAGAAGGGGAATACAATAGATTACAAAGATCTATAGAGTGTTTGTATGAGGGAGCTATAGTTCTTGGTACAAATAAACTACTAAAATGGGAAATGTCAAAAAACATGATGCGTCCTAAGAGTGATTTTACTAAAGTTAAAATGAACTATGCTATTGTAGCGCCTAGAATATACAAGGGTAGAATTGATTCGTTAGTAAAACGTATTACGGGTTTTGCGGATATGATCCAACTCACGCATTTAAAACTACAACAAGTAATGTCACGTATGGTTCCTGACGGTGTTTACTTAGACGCAGATGGTCTTGCTGAAATTGACTTAGGTAATGGGACAAACTATAATCCACAAGAGGCGTTAAATATGTTTTTCCAAACTGGATCTGTAATTGGTAGATCATTCACGAGTGAAGGTGATATAAATCCTGGTAAAGTACCTATTCAAGAAATACAATCTGGCAGTGGAGGAAATAAAATGCAAAGTTTAATAGGTACATACAATTACTATCTACAAATGATAAGAGATGTAACTGGATTAAACGAAGCTAGAGATGGTACAATACCCGATAAAAACGCTTTAGTCGGCGTGCAAAAAATGGCTGCAGCTAATTCAAACACAGCCACTAGACATATACTACAATCCGGATTGTTTTTAACAGCACAAACAGCAGAGTGTTTATCTTTAAGAATATCTGATATTATAGAGTACTCACCAACTAAAGATGCTTTTATACAGGCTATTGGATCGCATAACGTGGCGACGTTACAGGAAATGTCAGAATTACATCTATACGATTTTGGTATATTTATTGAATTATCACCGGATGAAGAAGAAAAAGCTTTATTAGAAAACAATATACAAGCAGCGTTATCTCAAGAAAACATAGAACTAGAGGATGCTATTGATATTAGAGAAATAAAAAATCTAAAATTAGCTAATTCACTATTAAAAATTAGAAGAAAATTAAAAATAGATAGAGACCAGAAGATACAACAACAAAACATCCAAGCACAATCCCAAGCTAATATCCAAGCGCAGCAAGCTGCCGCTCAGATGGAAGTACAAAAAAATCAAGCTCTTACGCAATCTAAAGTTGAACTCGCTCAAGTTGAATCACAATTAAATGTACAAAAATTAAAAGCAGAGGGAGAGTTAAAGAAAATGTTAATGGAACAAGAGTTCCAATACAACATGCAACTTAGGCAAATGGAGATAGAGGGAGTTAAAGGTAGAGAAAAAGAAAAAGAAGATCGTAAAGATCAAAGAACAAAGATACAAGCAACACAACAATCAGAAATGATTGACCAAAGAAATAATCAAAAACCACCTAAAAACTTTGAATCATCAGGTAATGATATAATGGGTGGCGGATTCAATTTAGGGGCATTTGAACCCCAATAAACAGAGTACTAATTATTATTATATTATATTATGGCAAAAAAGAAAAAAGAAACAACTGAAGAAGTTGTAGAAAAAGTAGACAACGTAACTAAAGTCGATCTAAAGAAAACTGAAGACGATAACGTTATAAAAGTAGATTTAGGCAAACCACCAACACCAAAAGAAAATGAAGAAATTAAAGAAGACGTTGCTGACGACGGAGGAGTGGTTGAACTCACTGAAACTACCGACTCCACACAAGAACAAGAAGAAGTACAACCGGAAACTGAAACACAAGAAACTCCAGTTTTAGAAGAAGTAACAGAAGAAATAGAGGAACTTGTAGAACAAGTTGAAGAAGCGGTTGCTGAAGCTGAGGTTACTGGAAAAGAACTTCCTGAGAATATCCAAAAACTAATGGATTTCATGGAAGAAACAGGAGGAGATTTAGAAGATTACGTTAAACTAAATCAAGATTATTCTAAATTAGATAACAATGCCTTACTTAAAGAATACTACAAACAAACGAAACCTCATTTAGATTCAGAAGAAATAGATTTTCTAATGGAAGATAATTTTTCTTTTGACGAAGAGATGGATGAGGATATAGATGTGCGAAGAAAAAAATTAGCTTTGAAGGAGCAAGTTGCTCAAGCAAAGCAACACCTGGACGGTGCAAAGTCCAAATATTACGAAGATATCAAATATGGTTCTAAGCTCACAGGTGAGCAACAGAAAGCAATTGATTTCTTCAATAGATACAACAAGGAATCAGAGGAGAAGCAAGGAGTAGCAGATAAGCAAAAAAGTACGTTTTTAAATAAAACTAATAAATTATTCAATAAAGAATTCAAAGGTTTTGAATATGAAGTTGGAGAAAAGAAGTTTAGGTTTAATGTTAAAGACTCAAGTACGGTAAAAGATACGCAAAGCGACATTAATAATTTTGTCAAAAAGTTTTTGAACAAAAACAATGAAATGGAAGATGCTAAGGGTTATCACAAATCGTTATACACCGCTATGAATGCTGATAAGATTGCTAGTCACTTTTACGAACAAGGTAAGGCCGACGCTTTAAAGAATAGCGTAGCTAAATCTAAAAACATCAGTATGGATCCACGACAGCAACACAGTAGTGAGATTAATACTGGTGGACTAAAGTTCAAGGTGCTTGGTGATAATTCTAATGATTTCAAATTCAAAATTAAAAACAAAAATAAATAACAATTTAAAACAAATTAAAAAATGGCAATTACAGGTGCAACAAACTTACAACCAGCCGCTACTAGGCTGACGTTAAGTTCAAATTACATAGATTTCGCAAGTGGATCTGGTGTAGATTGGACACAACAATACCTGCCAGACTTAATGGAAAAAGAAGCTGAGGTTTTTGGAAACAGAACCGTCTCAGGTTTTTTATCTCAAGTTGGTGCAGAAGAGGCTATGACATCCGATCAGGTTGTTTGGTCTGAACAAGGCAGATTACACTTAGCATATAAAGGACACGTCGTTGGAGGTGCCGCAACAGTTAACGTTTCAGGTACTCCTGCTGGTGGTGCGATTGAAATCGATACTACAATTGATGACGTAGCTGTTGGTACTTCTTCAGTTGATCACGGTATTAGAGTTAACGATATTTTATTATTAGCTCATGCTAGTAGTGGATGCGCGAGAGTAATCGTTGGTGATGTTACTAATGATCAAATCGACGTATTTCCTTACGACGCTACTGATAACGATGGTGAATTAGCTCACGCTTTTGAAGGCGCTGATGTTTCTAACTCTGATACTATTACTATTTTAGTCATTGGTTCTGAGCACTCAAAAGGTACTGTTGGACCAACTACAGCTAACGAACCAGGATTTAAATCTTATACTAACAAACCAATCATTTTAAAAGACATGTATCATGTTTCAGGATCTGATGCTTCTGCGATTGGTTGGGTTGAAGTTTCTGGCGAAGATGGACAAAATGGTTACATGTGGTATTTAAAAGCAGAGGGTGATACTAGAATGAGATTTGCTGATTATTGCGAAATGTCAATGATTGAATCTATCAAAGGTGATAGCGACCAATCTTTTGCTGATTTAGCTGCTGGTCCTCTTGGGGCTTCGCATACTACTTTCGGTACAGAAGGTTTATTTGCAGCTATCGAATCTAGAGGTAATGTATCTACTGGTATTACTGGTGTTAATGCCGCTACTGACTTAGCTGAATTTGATGCTATGTTAGCTGAATTAGACTCACAAGGAGCTATTGAAGAAAACATGATGTTTGTTAATAGAGCAACTGCTTTAGCAATGGACGATATGTTAGCTTCTATGAATTCTTATGGAGCTGGTGGTACTTCTTACGGAGTATTCAATAATTCTGAAGATATGGCTTTAAACTTAGGTTTCTCTGGATTCAGAAGAGGTTCTTATGACTTCTATAAATCTGATTGGAAATACTTAAACCAGCTTGATGGTAGAGGTGGTATTAACGCTAAAGATACTGTTTACGGTATTAGAGGTGCTATGATTCCAGCTGGTGTATCTTCAGTTTATGATCAACAACTAGGAAAGAATCTTAAACGTCCTTTCTTACACGTTAGGTATAGGTCTTCACAAACGGATAACAGAAAATTCAAAACTTGGGTTACTGGTTCTGTTGGTGCAACTACATCTGATTTAGATGCAATGGAAGTAAACTACTTATCTGAAAGATGTTTAGTAGTTCAAGGTGCTAATAACTTCTTCTTATTGAAGTAGGCATTTATTATATTAAAGACCGGGGCTTCGGCCTCGGCCTTTTATTTTATTAATTTTATTATATATTATATTATGGCAAAAAAACAAGAAACAAAAAAAGAGGTGGAATCAACTCCACAAGTTGTAAAACAACCAAAAGTTGAAACACTGGTTATGGAAGAACCAAAACCAAAAAAAGAAAAATGGGAAATTAAAGATAGAGTTTATTATCTAAAAAGTAAAAGAAAACCTTTATCTCATTCTATAAAAGCAACTGGAGTATTTTACTTTGACGAGGAAAAAGGATACGAAAGAGAACTAAAGTACACTTCTAATCAAAGAACGTGTTTCGTTGATGAAATGGTTGGTGATCAACGATTAGAACACATTGTGTTTAGATCAGGAACTTTATATGTTCCAAAAAATAAAACTGTTCTTCAAAAACTACTTAGTTTATATCATCCTCATAGAAATAATTTATTTTACGAGCACAAACCTGAGACTATAGCTAAAGATGAGTTATCAGATATAAATTTAGAGGTAGATGCTTTAATTGCAGCTAGAAATATGGATATTAATGTTGCGGAAGCTGTTATGAGGGCTGAGATAGGTTCTAAAGTATCAGAGATGAGTTCTAAAGAACTTAAGCGTGATTTATTAGTATTTGCTAAGAAAAATCCTAAATTACTTCTAGCATTAGCTAATGATAGCGATGTGCAACTTAGAAATTTTGGTATTAAAGCAACAGAAATGGGGATACTAAAATTATCTTCTGATCAAAGAACTTTTTCATGGGGATCTAACGATAGAAAACTATGTACAGTTCCATTTGATGAACACCCATATTCAGCATTAGCCGCTTGGTTTAAAACTGATGAAGGAATGGAGATTTACTCCAATATAGAAAAACGATTAAATAATTAATCAAACTGTAGAAGCGGTCGCTCTACGGGGCGATCGCAAACTACGAAATAATATAATATGGAATCAAATAAATCAAAGGGTCTAGGAGACTCAATAGAAAAAATTACAAAAGCAACTGGTATAAAATCTTTATTTGAACTTGGAGGAAGATATACAGGTAAAAAAGATTGTGGTTGCAATAAAAGAAAAGAGAAACTAAACAAAATGTTTCCTTATAAAAAATAAAAAAATACTATGATAAACGTAGATAGAGTATATCAAAGAGTTTTAATTTTAGCTAATAAAGAACAGAGAGGATATATCACTCCTCAAGAGTTTAATCTATATGCTAACCAAGCGCAAATGGATATATTCGAACAGTACTTCTACGATTTAAATCAATTTAGAAGAATACCTGGAAACGATACTACACATGCTGATATGGTAGATGTACTAGAAGAGAAGATAGGTATATTTGAAGTAACAGCTGCATTGGTTCTAGCTCCTAACGCTGAAGGATTCTCGTCAGGTAATCTAAATGGACTAATAAGGTTTTATAGACTTTCTAATGTTAGATCGGACAATAATATAATGATGGAAAGTGTTAGTAGAAAAGACTTTAGGACGTTTCCAAATAGTCCCTTAACAGCTCCTACTACTACGAGACCTATATATATGGTTGATACAATAAACAATACGCTTCAAATAGCTGGTAGTACATTAGGTATCGCAAACATAGATTATGTTCAATCACCTAGAGATGTGAATTGGACTTACGTTGTTGTTGGAGAAAAAGCATTATTAAACGCAACTGCTTTGGATTATCAAGATTTTGACTTACATCCATCAGAAGAAACAAAATTAGTTGTAAAAATATTAACTTTAGCAGGGCTCACATTAAAAGATCCAAATTTATACCAAGCAGCGGCGGGAGAAGACGTAAAGAATATTCAACAAGAAAAACAATAAATAAATGGGATTATTAGATAATACTACACAACAAGCATATTACCAAGGTAATAATTATGGTAATTATCAATTTACTTCTCTAGAAGATATTATAAATCAATTTATTGTAGCTTACACGGGAGAAAATAAAATAATACAAAAAGTAAAAAGAACGGACGTTGCTTTTCACGCGCAAAGAGCACTCCAGGAATTATCGTTTGATACTTTCAAGTCTATTAAATCCCAAGAAATAACACTTCCTCCGTCTAACACGATGATACTTCCCCAGGATTATGTTAACTACACGAGAGTATTATGGGTTGATAGTTCTGGTATTAAACATCCTCTTTATCCTACTAAACACACTCAAAACCCAACCCCAATTTTTCAAAATTCAGACGGAGATTATTCTTTAACAGCTACTGGTACCTTAATAGATACTGATGCCACTATAGTGTTAGATTCCGAATATTTAAACGTACAAGTTGGAATGATAGTTTCATCGCCTAATATACCTAGTGGGTCGCTAGTAATTGCTACTTCTAATACCGGTAGCGTAACAACAATAGAAATTAACAACGACGCAACTTATACAGGTACTGAAACTCTTACTTTTACACCTCAAGACAGTTCTTTAATACTAGAAGAAGAATCTACCTTTGTTTTAGAAAATGTCACGTGGGATATTAGTGAAGATAAAATAACTCAATCACCAAATACAGATGTATCTAATATAACCGTTGGAATGTTGGTATCTCACGAGGATTTTCCAATAGGAACAACAGTAATTGACGTTAATGGCGCTGTTATAACAACCTCAAATAATTCTACAGAGGCATCTACAGCAACAACTAACGAAGTAACCTTTATATCAACACCTGGAGATTCTACAACTTGGTCTAATTACAAGTCCGCAACGCCGTCTGAAAACCAAAATTCATATGACGACGATACTTATTTAGATTTACAATCTGAAAGATATGGATTAGATCCTCAACACGCTCAAATTAACGGGTCTTATTTTATAGATGAATTAAAAGGACTGATTCATTTTAGTTCTAATATGTCGGGTAGAACTATAGTTTTAGATTACATAAGTGATAGTCTTGGGACAGATGGAGAAATGCAGGTTCATAAATTTGCCGAAGAAGCTATGTATAAATCTATAGCTTACGCAATATGTTCCACTACTATATCTGGGCAACAACTTGTACCAAGATTTAAAAAAGAAAAATTCGCAGCAATAAGACAAGCTAAATTAAGATTATCAAACATCAAGTTAGAGGAAATCACTCAAATACTGAGAGGTAAATCTAAATGGATAAAACACTAATACATGGGAGAGATTAAAAACACTTTCAATCGAGGTATAATGAACAAAGATCTTGATGAAAGATTAATACCTAATGGACAATTTAGAGACGCAATGAATGTACAGGTTTCAACTTCTGAAGGATCAGACGTTGGAACCGCGCAAAATATATTGGGTAATGTGCGTGCTGAAGATATCATATCTAACTATAGTAGTTCTTTTGGTGAAGATTTAATGTGTGTTGGAGCTGTAGCGGATGAAAAAAACAATGTTTTATATTGGTTTGTTAGTGGTAGTAATGTTGACGCTATCTTAGAGTATCGTGACGATGGAACTGTTACGCCTATATTGGTAGATAGAAATAGTAATGTTTTACAGTTTGATGTTCTTAATATCATAACGGGAATAAACATAGTTGATAATTTACTTTTTTGGACAGATAATGTTAACGAACCAAAAAAAATAAACATAGATACTCTTAAATTAAATAACCATACCGACCTACTTACACATAGCGATATGTTTGTTAAGGGTGTTTCAATTGGAGAAATAACACTGGATAATATTACGGTAATACGTAAAAGACCACAAAGAGCACCCGTTGTTCTTTTTGACAACGTTCCCTACGAACCTATCACTCCTTTGATAGAGTTCAATTTTTATGATATGGGAGTGGGTACTGAATTCCAATTTGATGATGGACCGTGGAGGTTTTCGCAAATGACACCTACTAATCTTCCTGGGGACTTTATTTGGCCGTACGGGGTGGGTGACGAATTTGTATTGAGTTTAGATAGTGAACCTGGTAGTTTACCTTATAACTACCAAATTAAAATTGAGGTTATTGGTCAGACTTTAGTCCAGAATAACAACGGACCTCCCGTACAAGGATTAGGAGGTTGGAATGCTTTATACGGTTTAACAACCACATGGACCTCTGTAGTTTGGGATCTAAAGATCGTAGAAATAGATAGGATATACGAAAATGAAATATTATTATTTAACGCTACAAAAATACCTGAAACTGAACCAATATTTGAAAGAGAACTTATAAGATTCGCTACTCGATGGAAATATGTTGATGGCGAATACTCCGCTTACTCTCCTTTTACTGTGCCAATATTTCTAGCTGGACAAT
>Ga0208669_1000542_pt1 | contig 14830 bp, 10 predicted proteins | sample 21_taG_FD_184095 | JGI IMG/M metagenome (GOLD analysis project Ga0208669, IMG submission 184095) | Marine viral communities from the Subarctic Pacific Ocean - 21_ETSP_OMZ_AT15319 metaG (SPAdes) (version 2) | ecosystem: Environmental > Aquatic > Marine > Oceanic | place: Pacific Ocean | collected...
CCAGTTTCAAACCTCTTCTTAATGATTAAAGCCCAAATCTGACGCTTATCAGAGTCGCCCCCAATCATTGATTTCATCCATTCATCTGTAATAGTCACAGCAAAAGACATGTCTTGAATCGCATTGCCTTCACTCTTAATACGAAGAAACTCTTTTACGTCAGGATGTTCAATAGGGAGATAAGCTGCGAAAGAGCCACGACGAACATTGCCCTGAGAAACAACAGAAGCAACCTTATCAAATAGTTCCATAAAATGGACTGCCCCAGAAGACTCTCCACCAGAATTAATTGGTGCGCCACGCTCGCGAAGATCACCAAAGTAAGCAGAAGTCCCTGACCCATGCTTAGTCTGCATGCCCACCTCAGACTGTTTAGCTAAAATGCCATCCATTCTATCAGGAACATAAACTCCATTACAAGATATGGGTAAACCTCGATCACGACCAAAATTAGACCAAACAGGGGAAGCCAAGGAATAAAATCCCTGCTTCATATACCCCTCAAACTTGTCAGCGAAACCGTTTATACCGAGATACACTTCGGCGGTCTCTGCAATATCACGGATTCTCCGCTCTGGAGTTTCGCCTTTTTTTAGATAGCCCCTTTCAAGAAATAATCTTGAGTCATCATTTAGCCAATAGTAATTAGTCATTTAGAACAAGTCGTCTACGTTGAACGTCTGTGAATTTTTTGAATACTCGACTGGTCGAGAATAAAAGAAGTCGGTGGCGTTATTGCCAAGCAACTCCTCTTCAAACCAGATTGTATCTTTCAGTAGATTTTTGTCAACATCGAAAGCTTGCTTAAAGCCAATTTTTTGTAAAGAATCATTGATTCTATTTTTAATGAATTCTTTTAGGATTGGGGCGCTAAGACCCTTCTCTTGAATGCCGTTAACCATCCAATCGATCATTTTGCTCTCAGCTTTAAAAGCTTGTTGAGCTTCGTCAAGAATACGCTCTTCCAACTCCCCGTCAAAAAGCTCAGGATGCTCTTCACGAATGGTGTTGATAATTTTCATTCCAACTAAAGCATGAACGTTCTCCTCATTACGAGTATACTTAACCTGTTGATCGGTATCCTTAAGAACATTCTTAAAGCGAGCAAAGTGGTTAATGATGTAGAATTGAGAAAACAGCGACACATTCTCTACAAAAAGAGTGAATAGGATTAAAGCGTAAACATACTGCTTCTTACTGTTCTTGTAGAATTTATGGGTATACTTCCGAAGGTAGTTTACTCGACCCTCAATGAAGTCAAGTTTAAGATTCTCTTCAAAAACCTCTTCTAACCCAAGAACTTCCAAAAGTCGTTCATAAGCGTTATTGTGAATAACTTCAACATTAGCCATAACAAATCCAAGATCACTAAAAGAAGGATGAGGAAGGTTATCGCCCAGCTTGCTCCAGAATTTCTTAACAGCGACTTCAATCTGCCCAATAGCTGAAAGAGTCCTAACAATGATTTCTTTCTCCTGCTCACTTAATACAACATTAAAGTCTTGTAAATCAGAAGTAAAACTGAATTCTTTATCAGTCCAAAACCCGTTATGCATTGCTTCAATAAACTCTCCTGCCCAAGGATAATGGTCAGGCTTCCGCGATATTTGTTCTTCGAAAATCATGTCAGCGTTAGTTACACTATTAGTTGGATTCGGTCGCCTGTCGAGTGAAAATTTTCTAATTTTTTTTTGTTGACAACGTTTTAAATCTTAATATAATAACGCTATACGGGTAAAAACCGCGAGGTTTCGTTAACTCTATAGTTAAACCTCTAGGAACAGGAACGTAATATATTATATTAATATAATATATTATAAGAAAGAATAAATACAGCTAATCCTTTAAAAAATGCAAACGGATCAAGAGTTAATTGAAAATGTCAAAAATAATAATGACAATGACAGTTTAGTAGAAATAATTAATAGGCATTCGGGAGTTTATCACGGCATGGTGGATAGGTTTCTTTCTGGCGACAAGAATATCGAAGATAGGGATAACATTCTTCAGGAGAAAGAGTTTACAATATACAGCTCTGTGTTGAAGTACGACCCATCGAGAGGTGCTAAATTTACAACATATCTAGCTAATGAAGCTAAATGGAAATGTTTGAACGTTTTGACGAGGAACAAAAAATTTCAAAAATGCTCTCTTGACGATATGATAAAGCAACCACAATATGAAGGAGGCTTTAAGGTTCATGAGAATCATGAGATCTTTTCGTTATTTCAAAAATTCTTAGATAAAGAAAAAGACAAAAGGGTGAAAAAAATTATTGACATGAGATACAATGGAGTGTCTAATAAGCTTACACCTTGGAGGAAGATAGCTAAGTCCCTCGGAATGAGTATTCAGGGGGTGATTAACATCCATAATCGTTATTTATCCAAGTTTCAAAAAGAATCAGAAAATTATGTATAATAGTATTACATCAGTAGGGTATCTTGTAAAAGATCCAGAGACTCGCCAACTTAATGGCGGGAAGTCGGTAACACGCCTCCGTGTTGGAATCTCTCCAAGCAACGCTAAAACCAAATGCTTCATTGATCTTGAGGTTTGGGATAAGCTCTCTGAAATCGCATCTAAATACCTTACAAAAGGTCGTGAGTTTGTGTTTTCTGGTGAGCTTGCTATGGACACTTGGGAGAATAAGGAGACGGGTAAACCTCAATCAAAATACTTCATCAGGGGGAATAATATTCAATTCTTAAACTCTGGTAAGAAAGAAGACAATCAGTCTTCTAATTCTGGGTCTGATGCTGCTACCGCTACCGCTGGGCCAGCATCTGATGATGAGCCTCCATTTTAATGAAGGTCTTAGTTGAAGCCCCTATCAACTCGTTAAGCCTCGGTAATGTTTCTTTTAACATTATCCGAGAGCTTTTCGATAAGGGTCATGACGTTGGCATTTGGCCTACAGGTAATATTGACCTAAAAGCTTATGACGCTGATGACGATTTACTTAAAAAAATTGAAAACGGCATAAATAATAGGTATGATTACCTTGGTGAAGATGTACCAAGTTTAAAAATTTGGCATTTAAATGGGTCTGAGAACAGAAAAAATTGTAAACAATATTTGTTAAGCTTTTATGAATGCAACCAACCGACAGACATTGAAAAGAAACTTTCTGAATCTCAAAACGAGACGTTCTTTAGTTCTTCCTGTGCTTCTGACTTGTTTGGTGGCGTGTTCTGCCCATTGGGTTTCGACAAAGACTTCAAAGAAACAAAAAAAGAGTACCTGAATGGTATCACCCATTTTGGTTTGATGGGCAAGTTTGAACACAGAAAGCATACTGCCAGAATTATTCAAGCTTGGTTAAAGAAATACGGCAATAATCCAAAGTATCAACTTTCTTGTTTAGTTACCAATCCATTCTACAAAAAAGAAGATATGGATGCAACAATCAATGCTGTTTTATGTGGAGAGAGATATTCTAATATTAATTTTCTACCTCATTTAGAAAAGAATTCAGAAGTTAATGATTTTTTAAATGCAATCGACATTGATCTTACAGGACTGTCTGGAGCAGAAGGCTGGAATCTCCCTTCTTTTAATGCAACTTGCCTCGGCAAATGGAGCATTGTTCTTAATGCCACATCTCATAAAGATTGGGCTACTGAAGATAATTGTATCTTGGTTGAGCCTTCGGGAGAAGTGGATTGTTACGATAACGTCTTCTTCAAGAAAGGGTCTCCATTTAATCAAGGGACTTTTTATGACTGGAAAGAGGATGATGTGATCAAGGCGATGGAACAAGCCGAAAAGAAAGTGGGACAAGTTAACACAGAGGGACAAAAGTTGGCAGACAAGTTGACTTACAAGAACACTGTTGATGTCATTTTGTCCCGTATTTCCAAGGATTTCGATCTGGCATAGATCCTGTTAAAAGGTTTGCATGATTAATACATTATTGTACGACTTATTTAATGATCATGGTTTTAAAAACCAGAACTATGTTGAAGACAAAGGGGATTCTTTCGAGTTAAAAGTTGAGCTTGCTGGCTTTTCGAAGAAAGATGTCGATATCGAAGCTACTGAAGATAAGCTTACGATTGAGACGAAACCCGAACACGGAAAGAAGGCTTTTTCTGTTCAACTTTTTAAGAAGGTTGAGACGGAAGCTATTACCTGTAAAATGGATAATGGTTTGCTAATTATGAACCTACCTAAAAAAGGAAGATTAAAACCAACTAAAATTAAAGTCAATTAAAATCAACGGGGGTGGAAACGCCCCCGTTTTTATTTATAATAAAACATGCCTTTGTACACCTATAAGAATCCTGAGACGAACGAACATAAAGACGTTTTTCAGTCAATGAATGAAGAGCATATTTATGTAGATGGTTCTGGGGTTGAGTGGAAACGGGTCTATTTTGCCCCCAATGCCTCTATCGACTCCAATATTGATCCGTTTAGTGAAAGGCAGTTTACGGACAGTACAGGAGGAAAGAAGGGTAGTGTAGGCGACATGCTTGATTACTCAGAGGAGATGAGCCAAAGACGAGCGGAAAAATCTGGAGGAACAGATCCAGTTAAACAAAAATACTTCGATGATTATGCCTCTAAGAGAAATGGTCAACGTCACATGGCAGAGAAGAAACAGGATTACGAAAGTAAAAATGTTAAGATTGAATATGATTAATTGGTCAACTCATGACTAAATGATAAAGAGTAAGTCATTTTATCATTGACATTCATTTGATAGGATGAGTTTTCTAGCCTGAGACTAGAGAATGAAAACGTATTCTTGAATGCCTCACCAGTATCTACCACCTCAACTTCAAACCTATATTCAGACTCATCGTCTATCAACTGAGCTATCTCACCTGTTGCTAACCCAGATACTAAAAACTCTAAATTAATAGAAGAGGTTAGTGGGTATTGAACTTTTCTTCCATATGGGTAATCACTTCCCAAACCAAATAAGTCAACCCTATTGATTGGGATGCTGAATGAAAAAGACTGAATACTCGCATCACCACTGATAGCAGATCCACCAATCTGCAAATTTTGAAGACTTATGTTTAAGTCGCTGGGCGAACATAGTGGTGGCTTAAATCTATTGACTGATGTATAATCTCCAAAACCGTTTACTTTTGCATCCTCTAGGTTAACAGTGCCAACATTTGTGTTGTTACCTGATTGTAAATTAATGGCTGGATTTAAAGTCTGATCAAAAGAACCCGTTTCCATCCTAATGTTTGAGCATTTATAAGATGTGGATACAACTGGAGGAGTGCCTATTGAAAAAGCCAAAGAATAGTTTGTCAAAAAAGCGTTTCCAATTGAAATAACTTCTGACTCATTTCCGAGATTTGCTATAGCAGAAGTTTCATTGGCAATCATATCAACAGACTGATGTCCATTATTTACTATATAGAAGTTTTGATCTTGGTTATCGTAACCATTGAAAAAAGTTGACTTGCTGGCCCCAGTTTGATCATTGATTAAACCCAACATGTTTTCATTTAACATTGCTGGTGTATAATAATAATTAATTCCTAGATCTACATCAGGCATTCTAGTAATATCATTAATAATTAAATCATTAGATCCAAGCTGTTTTGATTTCTGTCTCTGTTGAGAAAAACCTACAGAAACGCCTTGTACGGCACTCATGTAAGCCCCGCTCATGGTGCTACCTGTTCTGTTTTCACCTGTGAAAGCGGGTCTCTGACCAACAATCACAATTGAATTATTGCTTTTTAAAATATTCCTAGACATATTAAGTTCCTGTTGGGATTACACCTAAAACATCCTCAATCAAAGTTACTGATAAATCATGAGAATTGAAATGCTTCCAAGTATGAGTCCACTCTGGGCAATAAACGGCTTTTGGTTGGTTATATACAGATTCTAAATCAACTCTAAATCTTCTATATCCAGCTTTGTTTTCTAAGAAATGAAGCATAGATTTTAATTGTCTGTCCGATAGATCTGTGAATTCATAGTTGATTGGGAAAGACGCATTGTTGTCTTTGGTCTTAACTCGCTGCTTGAATGAATTCCTAAACTGAAGAAGCTCATTCTTCAAAGTTACATCATTTTGAAATCCAACATCAGGTCTATAAAAGAATCTTTGCGACCAAAAAGAATTTTCTCCAGTAGGAGAGTTTTGGATATTGGACGCATGATCCCCAGTACAGTAATAATAGTTATTTAATTTATTCTTATTTACCCCTGTGTATACAACATCAAACTTATTGTAAGTCGAAGAAGCATCCCAGCTTCTAAAACCTGTATTGACAAAATTCATACCTGTCCAATTAAATAAGTTAGGAGCTTGATCTATGCTGTAAGATACAGCTACCTCATAATGTTGATTATTAATATGATTGATAGCATAATTATCAGATATCCCAGATACATTTTTATATATGCCACTATTGTCAATATTGACTTCAAACATCTCAGTGCCATTTTTGCTTTCAATAAAAGCTGCTAGCTTACGAGAATTTGTTTCATTAAGGTCATACCTAACTTCATACTTAGCCTCTAAGCTATTCATTGAGAAGGGTATCATGTTAATTTGATAATCGTCCACCTCATATAGAAAAGCCCTAGATTTAAATGAAACCTTCGACCCATATACAGGTGTAAGATTAAGATCTTCATAAGCCGACTCAACGACTACACCCGAAATATTTTCATCTCTATTGTAGAATAATTCAGAACCCATGACCAATATAATTTATATTTAAAATAGCGGAACCATTATCAGAAGCTGATATAGATTCACTTACCACTGTGGCATTAGGAATCGTTAACGCATTAAGATTTGTCCCATCCCTACCATCAATATCGAAAGAAACAGTATCACCTTCTCTGGTTGATAAAAAAGAAAGAGAATTATCAGGTAGAGTTTCATCAACTTCAATTTGAACCTGAGCTGTATATTCTAAGGGTGGGATAAGCTCGACAGAAACGGGAGTTTTACTACCTATTGAGAAATGAGGTTTTCTGTTCATTTTAATAGCGTAATCAAAGCCAATAACCCTATCTGTAGTAGAACCCTTACAAGTTGCGCTAATTGATCCTTGAGATGGAATGCGGATAGTTAACTCATTAGAACTGTGGTCTTCTATGGTTTCATTGGATGAATCCATCTCATCAAAAATAGAAATAGAAGCGTTAACTTTTGGCACAGATCCTACCGCACAATTGACAGAATACGAATCTAAGAACCCACTACTAAAGCCATATGCATTTCCTCCATACACAATTTGACCAGCCATAGCACCCAAACCAGTATAACTTAAAATAGGATCACCGTATATGAGATGCCTAGCGATAGAAAGTTTTTGCTGAGTAGCCCCGCCAACAGTAGTTAAGCCCCTACTTGATCCCAGAGGCTTAACAGTATTTGCGGTATTAGAGTATGATAAGTCTACATTACTAATACCAGAAATATGGTATGAAGCTATGTTTACAGCTACTTCGTCATTTAATCTTGATCCAAACATTATCTTCTAAGTTGTCCTCCTAATCTTTTTTCATCAGCAATTACTTGCTTAACAGCAGTCTTGATCTTATCAGACAGCATCTTCTGTTGATCGGTAGTGTTTTGACCTTGAGTTTCGGTTTCAGCTCCGTTAGATCCATTGATTGTTATGTTGATATCTCCTGTGGATTGAGATGTCTCGGTTGCGATAATTAACTCATCAAGTTTGGAGACGAGATCGGTGTTATCACCAGTTCCAGCTCCAGAGTTCAATGCTTGTAAATTACCTGCTCCAATGTTCCTTGTGGCGGCAGCGTTCATGACGAACTCTCCACCTGAAAGCATTGCGGGAACCGTATCAACTCCTCCAGCAGCAGGGATTAAACCTCCTGTAGCGAATGATGAAAAATCAGCGCCAACCGCTTTAAGCTGCGCTGGAGTGAAATCAGCCCAGTTATCCATATACTGTCCATTTTTAAATGGCATGAACGATGGAGTACCTGCTGACCCGCCTACGGGAGGTAACTGATCTGCCCGAAGAGGTGCGTTTCCTCCTGAATTCCTAAATGGCTCAAACATTTTTGAACCGAAATCTGTGATTTTGGAACCTATACCTGAGAAGAATCCCTGTTTGGCGGGAGCGTTTACTGGCGAAACTGGGTTTTCATTAACGATCTGAGCTTGAGGAGGGCCACTTTGGAACCCTCTTCCTGAGAATATATTCTTTAAACCTCCATAACTAGTTCCTGCGACATCAAACCCTGTGAACATAGACTTTAATGATTGAGGAATACTCGCTCCAGCATCTCTCGCGGCCTTAAATCCAGAACCCATAGACTTCATAGCAGCTCCAGCAGCAAGACTAATTGCGCTAGCCTTCAAAGAATCCATCAAACCCTTTTTGTTGGCTTTTTCTTGCTCTGCGGCTTGCCTATGAGCATCCATTTCACTAAGAAACAGACCAAAAGCTTGACGCTTAGCACCTTGAACCTTCTGGAACTGAGGACTGTTTCTGCGACCAAACATACTAAGTCTACCACTTTCAGCGTCAAGAAATGCTCCACTACTATCAATAGTATCTCTATTCAGGGCCATCGGGGTTTGAGTAGCGAAAGAAAGAAGGTTTCTAGCTCCAACAATTTTTCCAGCGCCATTCATGCCCGGGGTCGTAAACATCCCTTCACGATCCATAGATTGACCCCCCAAAGATGGGGGTCGAAGAAAATCCTTTCGAGCTTCGCCACCAGATGCGAATCCTTGCATAGAACCAGAGTTCAGGGCAGACATGAATCCAATACCATACTTTTTGACAGCCTTTTTGTTCATAACGAACTCACCACCCATAAGCATCGCTGGAACGTCATCTTTTGTTCCTGAGCCGCCCCTGATGGGACCGCCAGCTTGTTTACCAATACCAAATCCACCAAGGAAATCATTAACGGCGCTATCCATAAACGCACGACTCATTGTGGCGAGGAAATCCGCAGCAGTGCCAAGTAATATATCTCCAAGATCCTCCCCTTTTTGAATTGCGTCTAACATTGCGTCACCAATGTTGTGAGCGAACTGAAAAGATGAATCTGCTAAACTTTGACTTAATTTATCTGAATTTTCAAGAGTTGTTGGTGTCAGTTCAAAAAACCTTTCGCCAACGTCTCGCTCCATAGTAATCCTTCTCAAGTTAAGTCCAGTATTGCCTCCCATAGCTTGAGCTTGAGAAAGACGACGAGCTTCTCCAGCTTCAGCACTAGAAAACGGAGCTAAATTATCTGCTCTCTGACGATTTAATCTACTAAGATCGTCAAGACTTAAAGGTGCGCGTTTTAACGCATCTGTATTGTCTCTTAGTTGCTCAGCGTTTTTAGCTATGTCAGTTCGGAGTTTACTAGTCTCTTCCTGAAACTTCGCTATTTCTTTATTTTCTGAAAGATCGCCGCCAAACATTTTATCAACCGCTTCTCCCAGTTTTAGTAAGGCATTAGTTGGGTCTTTAGCACCAGCTATAGCTTTAGTATCTTGTATAGCCAATTTCGATCCATCTTGGATAAGTTGATCTTCTGTCAACCCACCCATAAGTAAGCGGGCTGACGGTGACAATGGTGATGCTCCTTTTAGAGCTTTCTCTCTAGCAAGAGCGACTGATGCAGCCGCAGGTATTGTTATATTTTTAGCTCTTGACTCAAATTGAGTCTTAGTCATAAGCCTTTCCTGATCTCTTGCTAAAGCGGCTTCCGCTGCTCTTATTTTAGCGTCAGCAGCTCGCTGCTGGCTGTCCTCACCAAGGAAAGCAGCCTTTTCGCTTTTTTCTCCTAAGCCTCTGGTATTTATGTTGGAATTTGTTTGTAGTCTAGCGAATGCTATAGCATTTGTATCAGTTAATCCTTGAGCGCCAAAACGTATATTATTTCTAACCTTTTCGAGGGCTGCTACATCGTCTGAATTGATTTTTTTCTGCTTGTGTTTCTCTTCTGTTTGATCTTTAAGTCTTTCCAGTATCTTGTCTTCAAGATCTAAAGTTCGCAGTATTAAGTTGAAGTTAGCGCCTTCGATCTCACCACCTGTAGCTAATATATCATTTATAGCTTCACCTATTAGTCTTCTGTCCTCAAGATCTACTACACCATCTTTGGTTCTATCTTTGATTAATTTTGTAAGGTCTTTAAGTTTTTGACTATCCGCTTCTAACCCCTTCAATTCTTTAGCTTGCGCCCTCAAAGCTTCAACCTGATCATCGTGAAATTTTAATTCCACTTTATTTATAGCTACGATCTTTTCAAGATCTAGAATTTTTTCTCGACTTAAAATATTAAATTTCTTATCTCTTTCGAGCGTTTTTTCCGCTTGCGTAGCAAATTTAAACTGGGACTTTAGTAATTTTAATTGGTGATCTATCTTTTTCTTGGCTACTTCTAGATTAGTTTTTTCGATACGAGCTATCTTTTCTTTTTGAGCAGCAATTTTTTGATCCATAGCCAAATCAGCAAACTGCTTAGTTGTTTTATTCTCTCGCGCAAGGTCAAAAGTAAATCTTTTGGTTTGCATTAGGATTCTTGAGCCGACATGTTTCTCACCAAATTTTTTCCTTGCTGCCAATTCTTGTTCTTCTTGTATACGACCAGCATTATTACCGTGGATTCTTTTTAATTCATCGAAACTTTTAATACCTTTACGAGACTCCCTTAAGTCTATTTGTCTTTGAACATCCTCTTGAGTTATCTGACTAGCGAGTCTGTCTATAACGCTCTGTGTCGTCCCTTGTTCTTTAGATCGTATTTCATTATTCCGTATAAATGCATTAACATCTTCTATGGGGATATCTCCTGTAAATATAGATGATCCAGATAGTTTTCGATTGTCTTCAGAAAAGAGTTCCCTCGTAAGAGAATCCATTACGCTGAAACTTATCCCCTTTTTAAGAGAATTGGCAATAGATGTTTCTATTGATGCGAGTTGTTTTTCGTCACTAAAACCCTCTATATCATCGGCGTGACGCTGCACCATTCTTTTCGCAACAGCTTCCGCATTTTTTCCAAATTTTTCTTTAAATTCTTGTGGGGCTTTAATTTTTGATAATTCTTCAGCGGCATGTTTTGCTCCTTCAGCAACTTTTTTATTATTCCTTTCCGCTGCGTCACTAATCCCCATAAGAGAATCAAAACTCGACATATAAGCTTTAGTCAATAAGCCGACCCCTACAACGGCAAGACCAACAGGCCCAGCGAAACGCGCTAATCCTGCTCCAGCTCTCAACAGCCCCCCTTTAAGACTAGTTAGCCCTTTCGTCATTCCCGTCGGCATTATTTTCCCAGCCGCACCCTGCACCATACCTTTCCCCATAAGAAAACTACCTATATTCTTAAAACCACCAAAAGCTTGAGCTGTCATCATTGCCATAACGACACCATTAAGAAGGTCCAAAGACCCAGCAACTAATTTATTTTTCTCTGTTACTTCTCCAAGCATTGCGCTTAAACCAGTAAACCCCATTTGCACAGCGAAAAGTTTTGCTAACATATCTGATGCTCCGCCATCGGGGCCGTCACCACCTTTGCCTTTAGCGAAATTAGGAACCGCCCCAGTAGGCTCATCGCGGGTATTAGTCACCGCGAGACCCATTGGGTTTTGCGAGTTGCGGAGTTTGCCGCTTTGATTGATTCTAATTTGGCTTACTGGTAAACCAGCAGCTTTTTCTCTACCAATAGCGTTTTCTAAAGCTCCTTCAGCGAAGTTAGGTATGTAACCAGAGGCGGCGGTTTTGCTATTAAAATTTTTAACGTTTTTGCTTATATCAATCTTACCTTTAATATTATCAGTAGCTTGTCTAGCGAATTTTTCTTTTTGGGCAATGCTATTTTTAAAATCTCCAAATTTAAATCCCTTATTTTTAATACCAAAGACTAAATCAAGAATATTATTTTTATCTTTTGAGAAATCTACATCAAGCTCTCCCCCCGAGCCATCCTTGTTGGGTGATTGACTTAATCCTCCAGTAATAGCTTGCATTAAAGCTTCAAAAGTCGCGCCTTTGATAGCTCCAAGTGCGCCCGGACCACCCTTTTCCATTATTTCTGCAACATTATCGGCTGTAACATTATCAGGCGAAGTCTTAAAAATATTTGGCTGTCCAGAGGCTTTTTCAAATTCATTAAATACGTTATTAATTCCCGCAGCTAGAGCTTCCTTTATGTCTTGATCCAAAGTTAGTAATTTCTTAAATTTGTTAGCCTGTGGGGTTCCATCTTCTAATTTTTTAGAAATTCCAACCGCTCCACCTTCAAAGAAATCAATCATCCCATTCATTTTAGACTGATATGGTTTATTAAACCGATGATCAGATAGATTCTTACCAAAATCCATGACTTGTGGGACAAGCATGACGGATTTGTTAGGAGCGAAGTTAGCCATGAAAGATCTCTTGCCTTGTTTGTTGGTTTTCAACCCTGCAATAGCTCCAGTAAGAGGGGCATTTGGATTATTCTTTATATAATTCTTTAAATCATCACCTCTAAGATTTCCGTTTTTATCGTAAAAATCAGAGTAAGTTTTATTTTGGATTGGTTTATTTGCGTCACCAGTAAGCCTAAATTTATTCTCAAACTTTGCTTTACTTGAAAAAGCTCTTCCTGCAAAATTTGGAATATACCCACTAGCAGCTCTCACCTTCCTAGCGTTAGCAGGAAGACCCATTGAAGAAGCCATGTTCTGATTAAAGATAGCGTCTCCACCATTAGCATAATTAGGAACAATATATTCACTACTATTAGCAACCATTGTCCCCCGCTTACCACCACCAAATGCAAAGTTAGGAATAACAACAGGTTTTGCAGAAGCGGGTGCGCCACCTACGCCTCTAGAGATGTCAGATTTTTCAGCGCCAACAGGTAAGAATCCTCCAGCAGCTCTTCCACCACGCCTTGAAGCTGTTCCCTTCATAACGCCGGGGGCGATAGTCATAGCGATGCCTTGCATCTTTTGCATGACCATCAACTGCTCATTTAAAGCTTTTGTAAAGAATTGGGTCTGTAATTTTTTCTTTTCACCCGCAGATATATTCATCTTTTCAATCGACAAGATGGAATCCCTAATACCTTTATCGTTCAATAGCGATGCCGCTATCTGGCCTTGTAAATTTTTCTGAGCTTCAGCAGCTCTATTCAAACCAAAGAAAGTTTTTAAAGCGCCAGAGCCAAACTTAGCAAAATCTAAAAGCAATTTACCAATAGCAAGCAAAGCTATAGCTAACCCGGGTCCAGCGATTACAGCGCCAATCCCTTTTATTAACCCTTTAGCAAACTTAGACCCAATTCCATCACCATCTAAAATACCTGTAATACTAGATACCACACTATTAAAGACTCCAATGATCTTTGTTAAGTTTTCAGTTACGCCTATTTCCCCCAAGGCGTTAGCTAACTCTTTAGCACTTACAGTAGCTGCGTTTATAGCGGCGGCTAAAGCGGTATTTAGAGTTTTATTACGTTCGTAAGCTTCATTAGTAGCACCAAAAGAGGTCGCGGCGACTTCTCCACTCCTAGAGATTTTTTGATTGAAATCCTCCAGCAAAGCAAGGAAAGGGGCAATTTGAAATTTACCAACAAGATTATCAGCCAAGTTAACTCTCGACGCTTGATCTAATTTAGCAAAAGTTGGAGCTAGATTCTCAATAATTTTATTAGAAGATAAGACCTTACCTTCTAAATCTGTAACTTGCACACCTAAAGTTTGAAGAGTTTTTAGCCTATCTAAATCTTGAATCCTAACAAAAATTGTTTTTAAAGAGTTACCAATAACAGCTCCACCACGCGCAGTTCTTTCTTGAAGCGCAGAAATAATACCAATCAATTCATCAAATTTTACGCCAGACGCAACAGCAACTGCACCCGATCTCTTGAGACCCTCAATTAAATCCCTATCAGAAACAGCCGCACTTGCAGCAGCAGCAGAGATTTTATTAAGTACATCAGAGGTTGTCAGGCCAGCTTTTGAAAAAGAGTTTACCGCAGCAGTTAATCCAGCCACAGACTCCGAAGCGCTTAAACCAGAAAGACGAGAAAGAACAAGAGCATCATTAAGCCTTTTGGTGACTTCTTCAGCTTTAAGACCTTGACGAGAAAGTTCTAAAGCGGCTTCGGCTACGACCTCAAAAGTTTGACCTGTATTTCTAGCAATATCAAAAATTTGATTTTTAAAACCATCAAGTTGAGATTCTGATTGCTTTAGAATAGAGTTTATGTTGGTTAAGCTTTTTTCAACTTCAATACTCGTCGTAACCAATGATTTCAAACCTGCTGAAACAGCAGTGATCACACCAACAGATGCACCGAACGCCAAAACACGGGCGTTAGCGGCCTCCATGGATTTAGTAAACTCATCCGCTTTACCAGTTAAACTCCCCAAAGGTCTAGTTAAACCCTGAACACTCTTGGCCCCCGGCCCCATGTTGATCCTCAAATTTTTACCGACTTTTTTGGCCGCTTCCTGAACGCTTCTTTCGTAACCTGTTTGGACGGTTGGTAATTTGATGGGCATAATCTTGTTCCTTTAGTGTGTATATACACTAATATTACACATCATGACCTGCTAATCTCATCATTTGTTTCATGTCTAGCTTACCACCAGATTCTTTCATAGCATCAGAAAGAGATACCGAATCGCTATCCTTAGCTACCTCCTTCATATCTTCTTTAGTGGCCCCAAACACAGCTGAAGCATCCGCATCGTCTCTTATTCCTCCTTTGTTAGAGTCTTTATTTCTTTGGCTTTCAGAGTAAGCTAATAATTTATCTGGATCTTGCCTGATGTTATCTGGGATATCTTCGGTGTATTGGAAAATACTATGAAATACTCTACTATACATAGCTACCTTCATTTGATAAGCAGAGA
>Ga0208669_1000543_pt1 | contig 14829 bp, 10 predicted proteins | sample 21_taG_FD_184095 | JGI IMG/M metagenome (GOLD analysis project Ga0208669, IMG submission 184095) | Marine viral communities from the Subarctic Pacific Ocean - 21_ETSP_OMZ_AT15319 metaG (SPAdes) (version 2) | ecosystem: Environmental > Aquatic > Marine > Oceanic | place: Pacific Ocean | collected...
TAGGCATAAATGCTGATGTTTTAACAGAAGTAAATTATGTAGCAGAAAAAGCTTCTCACCTTGCAACTTCAATGATGTCTATGGGGTCTGTCGCTATTGACGCCAATGGTATCTGTGAAGTTCTCGATAACAACTCTTAAGAAAGGAGTTTAAAATATGGCTTATAGCGCAAGCGGCTTATCTCGAATTGGTGGCGATTCAAATGGATCTTTTTGGATGTACACATCCGCAGATGCAATTGCTACTGTAAACTCGTCAGGTTACTTTAACGATGCAGCAAATATGCTTTCTGTTCGTGACGTAATTCTTGTTTGCGACACCAATGTACCATCATCAAACTTGGTTAATGTTCTTTCGAACACTGGCTCTGTAGTGGACGTTTCAGACGGCACTGCTATTGTTGAAACAGATGGTGATTAATAAAGGAGTGGGGGGTTAACGCCCCCCATTTATATATATGGCAGTTACAAGCACTTCAGCAGACTCCCCTGTAGATGTATCTAGCAGGGCATTAATATTGATAGGCGCAGAGCCTATTACTTCGTTTGACGACGGAAACAATGAAGCACTTGTTGCTTCTAATATGTATGAAGATGTTGCAAGAGCATCACTTGTTAATACAAGGTGGAGATTTGCAACTAACCAAGCTGTTCTTAATAAATTATCTGATGCTCCTACTGGGAGATATGATTCAGCTTACCAAATACCAAGTGACTCATTAATGCTTCATGCAGTAACAGTAAATGATCACCCAATATTATATCAATCATATGGCGATAAAATATTTTGTGATGCTGGTTCTAGTGACTCATTAATATTAGATTATACATTTAGAGTTGATGAAGAGTTTTGGCCTTCTTATTTTATAATAGCTGTAGAGTATGCTTTAGCTAGTGTATTTGCAGTAGCACTAGCAAGAGATGCAGGTTTGTCTCAATTAATGGAAGAAAAAGGTTTAATGGCTATGGCTAAAGCTAGAGGTTTAGATTCACAACAACAAACAAGCCGTACTTTAAACACATCGAGGTTTATAACTCAAAGGCGTAGTTAATGCAAAAAGTACGAGTACCTATTACTAACTTCCAATTTGGAGAAGTAAGCCCTTCTTTATATTCAAGAACTGATTCTGATATCTATACTTCTTCTGCTCAACGAGTAGAAAATTTTTTTCTAAGAGCAGAGGGTGGAGTTATAAAACGTGCAGGATTAGAAAATATATATGAATATGATACTACAATAGAAAGAACTACATTTACTATTACTGTATCTGACTATGCTAATATAGCAGCAGGAACACAAATAAAATTCTATGATGCAGATGGTAACTTATTTACTCTGCAATCAGAAACAGCAGGAAGTAGTGCGCCTTCTTCTTCTTCTGGTAATATACATTTCTTTAGACCTAACACTTCAAACAATGTAACAGCAGATAATATTTTTACTGCTATTAATGCTATTGATGGATTTACTGTAGCTAATCCAGCAGCGGCAGTTGTTACTGTAACAAGAGATAAACCTAATGGCGGTACACATTTAGCAACAGAAAGCACAGATGTTACAAGATTAACTGTTATAAACTTTAGTGGTGGCTCTAAGGTACAATCAAGACTATTACCTTTTATATTTTCTGATGATGAACGATATATAATATCTTTAGAAAATGCTAAACTAAGATGCTTTCAGATAAGCCCAACAACAGGTGCAGTATCTTTAGTAGCTACAGTAACAGCAGACACTGATACTAATGCGTTACCTTTTTCAGATACTTATTTACATGAATACACATTTGCACAAGCAGGTGATGTTATGTTTATTTGCCATCCATTGTTTATGCCAAGGCAGTTAGTTAGAACAAGTCTTACTACATTCCAAGTAGAGGTGTTTGCATTTGATGTTAAGTCTGATTCTAAGTTAATTTACCAACCATATTTTTCTTTTCAATCTCTAGGTGTTACACTTGATCCTTCTAAAACAAGTGGTAGTGGTGCTACATTAACTACTAGTGTTGCTTACTTTGACACTACAGGAACCCAATCTGGTGGTGATTATCCAAGCTCTTTACACGTTGGGGTTACTCTTAGGTATCATGGGTCTGAAATAGAAATTACCTCTGTGCAATCTTCTACTCAAGCAACAGGAACTATACTTGATTCTTTAGAGCAAACATTAGATGTAAATGCTTTTAGAACAACAGATGGTTCTGCTGAAGTTATTGTAACTCATGTTAAACATGGGTTGTCAGTTAGTGACGTTCTTGTTGTTTCTAAAGCAGCGGCAGTAGGTAATATATCTTCTAGTAATCTTAATGGCTCAAGAACTATTACATCTATTGTTGATGATAATCATTATACTTTTGATGCAGGTGGTTCTGCAAATGCTAGTGTTGATGGGGGTGGTGCGCCAGTAATGACTACACACGCTGCTTCTGCTAACTGGTCAGAGCAATCGTTTTCTGCTCTTAGAGGATTTCCTGCTGCTGTTACATTCCATGAAAACAGATTAGTTTTTGCTGGCACTATATCTCAGCCAGATTCTATCTTTATGAGCAAGTCTTCTCAATATTATAATTTTGATGTAGGTGATGCTGAAGACAATGACTCAATACAAATTACAGCAAGTATTGGCGAAATTAACCAAATAGTACATTTAGTATCTAATCGTGATTTGCAAATTTTTACTGTTACATCTGAAATGTTTGTGCCTTCATTTCAAAATAAACCATTAACACCCACAACAACTACAGTTAAAAGGCAAACACCTTTTGGAAGTGATTTTATTAGACCGCAAGTAATTGATGGTGCTACTGTTTTTGTACAAAAAGGTGGGGCTATTGTTAGAGAGTATTTATTTACTGATTCAGAATTAGCGTATTCAGCAGGTTCGGTTTCAACATTGTCTAGCCATCTTATTAAAGCCCCAAAAGAAATGAACATACTTTATGGTGCAATAGATAGAACAGAGAGTTATATATTTATTGTAAACAATGATGGTACTCTTGCTGTATTTAATTCTAACAGAAATGAAAAACGTGCAGGTTGGACAGAGTTTACTTGTCAAGGTAGGTTTATGTCTACTGTAACTATAGATGACAGGGTATTTGCTAACATAGTTATTAACACTGGTGCAGGAACACACACAATGTTTCTATGTGAATTTCAAGCAGCATTAAATACTGATGTTTCTAAAGTGTATACTGGTAGCGCAGGCGTTTTTGATGTGTCTGCTACTTACGCTAATGGGGCTGTTGTTGATGTAGTTAATGGCACAAACTATCTTGGTCAATATACTGTAGCAGGTGGTAATGTAGATGTTTCTGCTGTTGAGCTAGCTACTGTAGCAGAAATAGGATTAAAGTTTGATGTTAACTTAATAACAAATCCAATAGATATAGTATCACAAAGTGGGCCAGTTACAGGTGAACCAAGGAGTTTAGCTAGTGTAGTTGTTGACTTAAACACTACTCTATCTGTAAGTGTAAATGGAACTAATCTTTTAATTAGGCAAGTTACTGATGACTTTTCTTTGCAACAACAGCCAGTTACAGGCAAAAAAGAGTTTAGGTTACTTGGATATAATCGTGATCCACAAATCACAATAAGTCAATCAGCACCATTACCAATGCAAGTTAATGGTCTTATAGCGGAGCTTGTATTTTAATGTGTCCACCAATAGTAGGAACAGTATTAAGCGTTGGCGGCACTTTATTAAAAGCTGGCAGCGAAGTAAAAGCTGGTCAAGAAAGAAAAAGAGAAGCAGATGAACGAGCTAAACAAGTAGAGCTTGATAATCGTATGTCTGAAGTAGAAGCAAAACAAAAATCAAGAGATATGATTTTAGCATATACAGCAGACACTAATGCAAATGATGCTTTTTTTAGTTACTTAGGAATAGATGATAGCGAAAGTATTAAAGCTTTTAATAGAAAACAAAAATCAATTATACTTGAGCAAGAATTAAGAATGAAAACTCAAGATGCTTTGCGAAGCGCAAGATCAAAAACAGAAGCTGCTAGTTTAAGAAGATCAGGAGCTAATGCATTAGCTGCCGCGCAAATAGGAGCTTTAACTACAATAGTATCTGGTGGAGCAGATTACATGAATGTTAGAGGAACAGGATCAAGTTACAAACCAAGAAAATATAAATCACAGGCAAATTAATGGCAGTTATAAAACAAAGTAATAAAGCAAAATTTTATAATAAACCTATTGGTATTAATAGGTTTAGTGAGAATTCTGAAAAACCTTGGGAAGCATTGTCTCGATCCGCTGGTCTTTTAGCAGAAAAAGCTATGCAAAGTTTATACGATGATGCAGAAAAAACTGGAGAAGAAACTGCTAGTAAACGTTTGTTAGTAATGGACGAGGATAATAAACCTTCGTTTTTAGAACCACCTAGTAATTTAAGTCCAGTAGCAGCAGAAGCTTATAGAAATGTAATTGATAAACGATATGAATTTAAAATCCAAAATGATTTGCAAACAAAAATTATGGAACTTAAACAAAAATATCCTACTAATGCTACATTGTTTGACGAATCTTTTTCTATGTTTGCTTCTACGTTAGCAGATAATTCTGGTGGTAAATGGTCAGCTTATATAAATGATATAAGTCAACCTATGCTTGCGCAAAATAAATTGCAAATTGTTAGTAATGAAAATAAATTAAGAAGAGAAAATCTTATAGCAGGTGCTGAACAAGATTTTGAAACTAGTTTAGAACGTATAGCAAATACATCTGAAGCTGGTTTAGCAATTTCTAATTCTGAAGAATTGTCAGATCAAAGAGGTATTAATCCTTTAACTTTAACTCTTTACGATCAATTAGAAGATTATACTGAAAATGCAGTTAAAAGTAATTTAATTGATGAAACTAGAAAAGAAGAAGTTTTATTAGAAGCTAAAACAAATATGGCTTTAGGTTCTATTAATATTTTATTAAACAGAACAACAAGCAAAATACAAAGAGATATTGTACAAGGATTTATTATAAGTAGCGATACATCTGGGTTAAATTTATTGCCAGATGGTATGGTAGATAATTTAATGGAACTTAAAAAATATATAGATTCTTCTAAAGGAGGAAATTTAGGAACAATATCTACTAGAATTATACAAGCGCGCGGTCCTTTAGATAACAAAGATGCTTATATTTTAGCAGAAAATGAAAAGATAAGAAAAATAGCTTTACGAAAAGCAACACTACGCAATGAAGTAAGAACAAAAATAGCAACTGCAAATCGAAAATTGGTGTTAGAACAAACAGAAGTTTATGCAAAATCATTAAAAATAAGTTCAGATGCTCAAAGAAAACAATTAGAAAAATTAGAAGAAAACCGTAAAGCCGCAGTAAAAGAAGCAGCTATTAAATTTTATTTAAAAGGTGGGCTTACAGCAGGTGTTTTTAATGAAGTGTTAATTTTAAAACAAACATTAAATAACATTGGAACACAAGAAGCTAATGTTTATTATGAATCATTAACTAATGGTATATCTGATATATTTAATAATCATATAAATGAAATTGATAAATTTGCTAGTAAAGAAATAAATGCTCTTACTAAAGATGAAAGAAAAGAAGCTTATAAAAAAGTTAGAAGTAATTTAGCAACTAGCGTTATAAATCTTTTTGGAGAAAACATAAGATTTAGTCCTGCTGAATTAGACAAATTTGGAGATGTTTTATTAGATGTTGAGCTTCCTAATAGTGAAGGACAACTTTATGCAAAACAAATTATAAAAGAAATTTTTAATAATGACCCAGATCAAATTAAAGAATTTATAAAAGATTTTAAACCAAGTAGTAGACAAGTTATGTTAGAAAAAGAAAGAACTATTTCTGCTTGGAATAATCTTGTAGAATTTGCAACAAATGCAAACCCAAATATTCCAGAACAAGTTGCTGAATTAGAAAAAAGATTAAAAGAATTTAATAGCGAACCTACTGCAAGCTATATTACAGCAAGTCAAAGACAAGAAGCAGAAGACTCAATAAAACTTTTTCGAACAAAAAAAATTGCAGCAGAATCAATTAGGCAATTATCTTCAAATGATGTTAACAATTTAGAATTGCTTAACGTAGGTTCTATTCCAAAAAACTTTAATTTAAATGATGCAAAAAATAAATCATTACTTGAAACTTCTAATGTAATTAAAAGTTCTGGTGTAGATGTAAATAAAATAAACACTTATTTATCTACAATTAAATCTGATAAATTAACAAATGAAACTAAAGAATTAGAAACAAAAAAAGAAACTGAGTTGCGTTCTGCTTTAACGTCAGGAGTAAAAGATTTAAGACATTCAGACGCAGACCATAGAAAATTAGTAGATGAGTATATTGCTGACGTTGGTTTAGAAACTTTTTTTAAAGGAATGAATGAAAATTCTGATTTAAATAATGTAATAAATACATTTGGTAGTGATATTATAATGGATTTTTATAAAGATATTGTATCTGGCAATACTCTTGGCAAAACAGATGAGTCAATAACAGATGCAATGACAAATTATGCAACTAATTCAAAAATAAGAAGAGATGAAAAAACTCCATTAATTAATAATTATGTTGCACAAGGTTATTTAACAGAAACTGAAGCAAACAAATTAGATTTAATGCTTTTATTAAAACAACAAGCAGGAATGGAAACAAGAAGTTTTGCTAATATTTCTTCTTTAATAGACAGCTCAACAGCAGAACAAGATTTAACTATTGAATATAGCGGTGATGGTTCTCAACAGGATCGTTTAAAGAAAGCAACTTCAAGGCAATTACTTTTAATGTCTATGGGTACAAGTGCTAAATCTTTAAGAGCAAAACCAGCAACATTTGCTCAAGTAGTAAATCCAAGTCAAGCTGAGAAAAATTTTATTCAAAAATATGACAGAGTTGCTAAAGCATATATGGCAGCAGGTCTTAGTGCTGATGCTATTATAAATCATTTTAGTAAAAAATTTAATGACGAATATGAAATGAAAAGTGAATTTGTTTTTGAAGATAATGGTATAAACAATCTTGATCATATTAGAAAAAATCAAAAATTTAAAACTCAATATCCTATTGGAAAATATTTTGAAACTGAAAATGAGGTTGATTGGTATTTAGAAAAAATAGAAACAAATTTAAACACACAAGGTTTTACTTTGTATGAAAGTAATGAACAGTATGACAGGGTAGTTTTAAAACCATATATAAAAACAGATAGTCCTGTTCAAGTTTATAATCCATATAAATTAACAGATAATAATGTTTTAGAACCTGCTCTTTATAATTTAATTACTGGAGATATAGCAGACCCAGAAGATTTGTTTGAAACAAAAAGTGAAATATCAATTCCACATTTTCCTACAAATTTTAAAGAACTCTATGATTATAGAGATGAAGTAAAACAAAACATAAGAGATAAAATGTCAGACGAAATTAGAGATGGTGTTGGAGAAAACCAAAAAATGGGTATTGGTTTGCAGCTTTATAGAGGGTTTGTATTTGGCACAACCGCTCCAATTTCGGGCATGAGGTAATTATGGAATTTGGTGAAAACGCATTAAAAAATAAAATTTATCCACTTATTCAAAATCAACCTAAACTTGGTGAAGCATTAATTGCTAAGCCTACATCTACTTGGGCAGAAGCATATCAAGGTATGATGGGTGATAGATGGGGTTGGGTAGAGGATCAGCAAGGAAGATTTTTCCCAGAAGCTAATGATAACATTCCTAATAATTATAGTTTATATGGGCCAGCTGAACCAATTAGATTAACTGTTAATCCAGAATTTAAAGTACAATTAGCAGATGATTTTCAATCAGGTAAAATACCAGAAGAAGATTTAAGATATTATCCAGTAACAAAATATGCAATTAACCAAGAAGATTATGATCGTTCATTAGCTTTTCAAAAACAATTAACTATAGATAAAGAGTTAATGAATAATTCTGAATGGTACAAATTGTTATTAACAGGTACGTTATTACCAGAAAATATGTTTTTATTACCAATGGGCGGTGGTGCATCAACTACTTTAGGTTATACTGTTAAAGGTTTTTCTACTGCTTTTTTGGGTATGTTAGCACTTGAAACTTCTTTAGAAGCTTTAAGATGGCCTTATGATGCAGAGTCAAATTTAAAAGAATCTGCAATAAATGTTGGTATGACTGCTGCTAGTGCAGGTTTATTAAACGCAGGTATTAAATTTGGAACAAGAACCTATTCTAATAAAGTTTTAAAAAATACTGTTGAAAACATTAATGAAATGAACAAAGTTTTATTTGATAATAAAAGCCCAACTAAAGAACAAATGGCTGTACAATTAGCTTTTAAAAAAGAAAAAACAATAGCTAAAGGTTTAGATTTTATAGAACAAAAAATACCAGAACGTAGTACAAAAATTTTTACTAACAATAATCCTGTAAAAAAGTTTTTTTTAACCGCGTTGCCTTCTCCTTACAAAAGTTGGAACAATAATTTTAAAGGACAAAATACTTATGATTATATGGCAATGCTTTTAAATGATCACTCTATGATTACTGCAGGAAATATGGCAGGTTTTGCAACTCCTAACTCTGTTTATACACTGTCAAAATTAAGAACAGGTGCAACTGTTTGGAAAGTACACAATGAATTAAATGATTTATGGGCATTAGAATCTGGAAGATTACCTAACACTATGACTACTGCTGGTATTAATCGAGCAAATATAATGGCAGGAATAAGAAATAGTAAAGCTGTTACTAAATGGAAAGGAGCAGATGAAAGTATAGGTACTGTTGATGATTGGTTAACAATGGTTAATTATAAAGCTATTAAAAATCCTAAACTTTTAAAAGGGCCTAATGAAAAAAAAGCTGCTAAATTAATAAATGAATATTTTACAGAATGGGAACCATTGTTAAGAGAGCGTGGTTTAATAGGTTCTGGTAAGTATTGGAAAGCAAGAGTTCAAAAATTAGAAAAACAAGTAATAGAATTAGAAACTAAATTTAAAAAAACAACAGAAAGTTATAAAAAAGGTCAGCTTAATAATACAAAAATAAGTGAAAAAGATTATGTTGATTTTGTTACAAAAGAAAAAAGAAGGTTAGAAATTGAGTTAGAAGATGCTCGATTATTTTTTGAGGAAACTAAATTACAAAAAGTACAAGCTAAAAATGATCCACATTATTTTGCAAGGTTTTGGAGCAACACAAAAATTATGCAAAATAGAGATGAGTTTGAGGGTATTTTAGTTAATTGGTTTAAAGGGCAAACTCCTAGAGTTGATCCTAAAACAGGGTTGCCAATTATAAGATCAGAAGCAGATTTAAAATTAGAAGCAAAAAACACAACAGATTTAATTTTAAATGAAGCAAATGATGGTGTTAATGTTAATGAGTTACACATTGCAGGAAATGTATCTAAGCACTCTAAAGGTAGAGAATTAACTATACCTAATAAATTAGTTGTAGATTTTATTGAAACAAATCCAATGTCTGTTATTCGTAGTTATGATCAAAGAATGACTCCTAAATATGAATTTGATGTTATGTTTGGTGGAAAAAATATAGATGATCTTATACATGAAATAATAGAAGATGGCATTGCAAATGGTATGAGTTTAACTTCTGCAAGAGCGCAAGCTAAAAATTTTAGACATAGTTACGATGTTATATTACGTCAAAATATAAGAAATCCTGCTAGATGGGACACAAAAGCTTGGAAAGCCGCAACAGATATAGCTGGTTTGTGGTATTTACCTAATGCAGCTTTAGGAACTATAAGTGAACCAGCAATTATTTCAATGAATCATGGTTGGAGAAGCACAAGTAAAGCTTTAGTACAAACACTAAATATATGGAATCCTGAAGTAAGTGCAATAAAACAAAACATGCCTAAATGGACAGGCGAAGCTATGGAATTAGCTTTTTTTGGAGCGCATCATAGATTTGATGGCACTTCTAGTTTTGCTAGTCCAGTTAGAAGCGGTTGGGAAAACACTGTAAATTCTTTTTATATTTTAAATGGCTTAACACACGCAACTTATTTTTTAAAAAGTTGGGAAGCGTTAACTAGAGCGCATTCTATAATTGATTATTCTAAAAAATGGTCAAAAGGAGAAGCTTCTAAATTTGAACAGTTATTTTTGTTAAGAGGTGGTATTGATGAAAGTACAGCTAGAATTATAGCTGCCGCACCTACTCAAAATACAGTAAAAGATGGCAGCGGATTGTATTTAGCAAACATAGATAAATGGCAAGGTAAAGTTAACAGCGAAGTTATAACAAGATTTCAAGCGCATATGAGTAATGGAATTATAAATACTATTATTATGGGTACTCCTGCGGATAGACCAATTATAATGGACAATGTTTTATATGTAAGAATGAGCCTAGCTAAATTTATTCCAGGATTAAAAGAAGACCCAAAATTTACAGGTTATGCAAGGGTAGAAAATGCTGTATGGAGTAAACCATTACAATTTTATTCTTATCTTTTAGGTGCAACTACTAAAATAACTGGTGCTGTTGCTCAAGGCATGGTTTCTAACAAGCAAGGTGATTTTGTTTTTTTAGCTGCATTAGCTTTTGGTGCAGGAAATTTACAATATCAATTAAGAACACCAAATTGGAGAGAAGAACAAGCTACTTGGGCAGATGTTGTTGCTAGGTCTTTAGATTACTCTGGTATGTTATCTCTTTATAGCGATGTTCTTTATCAAGGTTTACATTTTGCTGGTGAAATGGGCTACAATCCAACTTTTGAAACTCCTTTTGGAGAAATCAATCCTAAATTTAACACAACAGATCCTGCTTTTGGCAAGGTATCTGCTGTTGCTGGGTTGTTTGGTGCTGTTCCTTCTTTAGTAGAAGAGCAAGCAGAGTTAGTAAGAATGATTTATAATGGGCAATATGGAGAAGCTGCTTCTCAATTTTTAGGAAGAGCTCCATTTTTTAATTTATTTATGTTTAATAAACTTACTGATACAGTAGGAAAAGTTTTGAGGTAATTGTGCGTTGCAAAGTAAAGGCTTGCGTTATAAGGCAGAAAAAAGAGGTTAAATATGACTATTAGTTTATCAGAAAACACACCGCGTATATCTTATTCGGTTAATGAAGGTGCAAGTCAAACAGCATTTACTGTGCCATTTGAGTTTTACGCTGAAGCTGATCTTAACTTCTATGTAGATGGTACTAAAAAAACAATATCAACGCACTATACAGTATCAGGCGGTGACGGAACAACAGGAACAATAAACACTACATCTGGTAATACAGTAACTGGGATAAGCGGTGGCAGTACAGTAGTTATAACAAGATCAATAGCATTAGCCAGAACAACAGACTTCCCTGCATCTGGGCCATTTGCTATTAGCACATTAAACACAGAGCTAGATAAATTTATAGCAATTCAAGCTGATAATGATGATACCATTGATCGAGCATTACACCTAGCAGATGATGACACAGCAGTTAGTATGGAGTTACCGCTTGTAGCGTCAAGAAAAGGTACTGTTCTAGGCTTTAATGCAAGTACAGGTGCAGCAGAAGTTGGCCCAACTATAGCTAACGTTAACTCTCTCTCTGCAATTACAGCTAATATAAACACAGTAGCAGGAGTTGCATCTAATGTTACAACAGTAGCAGGGGTAGCGTCAAATGTAACTACTGTAGCAGGAGTAGCATCAAATGTAACTACTGTAGCTGGCATTGCTTCTAATGTTACTGCTGTTGCTGGCGATGCAACTGATATTGGTGCTGTTGCTGGTAAGGCAACAGAGATAGGAAGACTTGGAACAAGTGCTTCTGTTACTGCTCTTGGAGTTTTGGGGACAACCGCTGCTGTAGCTGACATGGCTATATTAGGAACATCAGCAATTGTAGAAGATATGTCTATTCTAGGGACTAGCGATGTTGTAGCTGACATGGCAATTTTAGCAACCAGCGATATTGTAACTGACATGAATTTGTTAGCTACTTCTGCTGTTGTTGAGGACATGAGTTTATTAGGAACTGCTGCTGTTGTTGAAGATATGGGGTTACTAGCAACAAGCGCGGTAATAGAAGATATGGGCTTGCTTGCAACAAGTGCGGTTATTGAAGACATGGGAATATTAGGCACTAGTGCAAACGTTACAGCAATGGGAACATTAGGAACTAGCGCAAATGTAACAGCAATGGCTGCATTAAGTGCATCAGCAGTAATCGCAGATATGGCAATGCTTGCGACAAGTGACATTATTGCTGATATGGCATTGCTTGCTAATTCAGATGTTATTGCAGATATGAATACTTTAGCTACTTCAGATATAGTATCTGATTTAAATGTTCTTGCTACTTCTGACATTGTTAGTGATATGAACACATTAGCTACATCAGATATTGTTAGTGATTTAAATACACTAGCAACAAGCGACATAGTTACTGACTTAAATTTACTAGCAACAAGTGCAATCGTAGAGGATTTAGGTTTACTTGCTACTAGTTCTGTTATTGCTGATATGGCGACACTAGCTGGCAGTGGTGCTAACCCTAATATAACTAGTGTTACTGCATCTGGTGCTGTTACAGCAGGTTCATTGGTAATTGGCAGTGCTAATATAAGTGAAGCTGAGTTAGAAACAATAGATAGTGTAACTGCTGGTACTGTTGCCGCAAGTAAAGCAGTAGTTGTAGATGCTAATAAAGACATAGGTTCGTTTAGAAATATAACAGCAACAGCTACAGTTAACGCAGTAACTGTTGACTTAGGTAACTGGACAATTACAGAAAATAGTGGGACATTGTTTTTTGCAACTGGCGGTACTAACAAAATGAAGTTAGACGCATCAGGCAATTTAACAATCGTTGGTGATATCAACGCAAATGGGAGTATGTAATTAAATGAGGGACGCATGGCAAATGTGGCGTGGAGACCAAGGTTTTAGTAACGAGCTAGTTGATGCTGTTGTTAATGCTGGAATAAAAAACAAACCAAACAAAGCAACAACATTTAATCAACAGGAAAGTGTGCGTTCAAGTCGTGTTTCTTGGATTAACAATGAGACTTGGGTAAGAGATACTTTATATGAGTATATAAAACTAGCAAACAGAAATGCTTTTAATGTGCGTGTAGAAAATTTTGCTGACTTGCAATATACAGAGTATCACGCTTCTGAAGAAGGCCATTATGGATGGCACACTGATGTGTCTTGGATTGAAAAAAAACCATTTGATAGAAAATTAAGTATAACAGTACAGCTTTCTAATGCTTCTGATTACGAAGGTGGAGACTTTGAATTTGATGAAGTGGAAACACCAGACAACTCAAAAGAAAAAGGAACAGTATTAATATTTCCAAGTTATTTATCTCACAGAGTTCTGCCCATTACCAGTGGAGTAAGGCGTTCTTTGGTTGCTTGGTTTGAAGGGCCGAGATGGAATTAACGCTAATAGTTTAAAGGAGAACGAAGATGGCGATTAAAGTTGGTGGAACAGAAGTTATTGATGGCAGTAGAAATATCACTACTAACGTTGGTACTGTAGATGGCAGAGATGTTGCGACAGATGGCACTAAGCTTGATACTGTGGCAACTAATGCTGATGTTACCGATGCGGCTTTAACCGCTAATGCAACTATTACTTCTGTGGCTACAGATGATTTAGTTCCAGTTTATGATACATCAGCTAGTGCTTGGAAAAAAGCAACCATTGCTAATACTGGAGCTTCTGGCCCAACTGGGCCTACTGGTTCCGCTGGACCAACTGGACCTGCTGGACCTGCTGGCCCTGCTGGACCTGCTGGGCCAACTGGCTCTGCTGGGCCAACTGGACCAACTGGACCAGACGGAGATGATGGAAGTGATGGAGGAACTGGGCCAACTGGACCGACTGGACCTACAGGGCCGACTGGCCCAGCAGGAAGCAACGGAAGTAACGGAAGTACTGGGCCAACTGGACCGACTGGCCCAACTGGAAGCGGTGGTGGAACAGGGCCTACTGGTCCAACTGGGCCAACAGGCCCCACAGGTACGTCTAATTTTGTTAATACCTATGCCGCTGTTGGTAGTTATGTTTGGGCTGTCAACCTAAACAGCGCAAATAACAGCTCCAATTTTACCGATGCTGGCTCTATAGATGGAGGTAATACCACAACAGGTAGCACTCTTAAACCAGCCTCAGTTGGTGCTTCTGTAGGAACTGCTTTGTCTGGTACTTGGCGTTGCATGGGGCAAACTAATGGATATGGTATTCATTCTAATGCATCCAAAACTTTATTTATAAGAACAGCTTAAAGGATAAAACAAATGACAGTAACAATAACACAAGTTAGAAATGCAAAATCAATAAAAGCTGATAATACTTGTTTTGATGTAGAAATAAATCATCCACAATACGGATGGATACCCTATACATTACTTCCTGAAGATACTGATAATACAATTAACAACGATAGCCTTATAGCTCTTATTGGCTCAGACTATGCGGCTTATACTGCTCCAACTGATGCAGAAAAAGCCGCTCTTATAAGGATGTTAAGAGCAGACAGGTTAATTGATGAAGTAGACCCGATAGTATCTAACCCCTTGCTTTGGTCAGACTTGGGTACATCAAAGCAAAACGAATGGACTGCTTACAGAACAGCGTTATTAGATATAACAGCACAAGGAACTTTCCCTAATTCGGTTTCTTGGCCTACGAAGCCGTCATAATGAAGAAAAGTTTTTTAGTAATAAGCTGGGTATTTGTATCATTATTATTTTTAATAGTGTTAGTTCCTTTAGCATATGCCGCTGATACTAATACTGTTACATCAACAGTAGTTACTTCAGTAGATAAAACTCCACCTACTGCTAACTCACCTAGTGTTGTAGTTAATAACT
>Ga0208669_1000545_pt1 | contig 14790 bp, 27 predicted proteins | sample 21_taG_FD_184095 | JGI IMG/M metagenome (GOLD analysis project Ga0208669, IMG submission 184095) | Marine viral communities from the Subarctic Pacific Ocean - 21_ETSP_OMZ_AT15319 metaG (SPAdes) (version 2) | ecosystem: Environmental > Aquatic > Marine > Oceanic | place: Pacific Ocean | collected...
TCGCAAGCCTCAGTGGGATATTGCTCCTGACATTCGGAGAGATGTTCATATCGGATAGTTTGTAGGCAGAACACGCACTTCGGTGGATTCTGCCTAGACTATTTTGTAAGAATTTATAATGTTTAACAGTATATATTAAAAGGAGACAGTTATGACTAACGATGTTTGGTTTGATGAAGATATTATTAATCAGTTACATAATATAAAGAAATGTTTAAAGAAAGCTAGACCTAAAGATTATAACAACAGAGGTCATCAAGATGAGCTTGACATCAATTTAACTGTAATAGATATTGTTATAAAGATTTTAGAAGATAGATATTTTGATTAAGGAGAGACCTAATGTCTTAAAGTGAATGCCTTCGGGCGAAAGTAAAGCTAGATAGCTCAATATGTATTGCCTTAATACATCAAACCTCATGTAAAGGAATGCTACCCGAATCAGTATAGTAAGTGGGCTGAGTAGAGGTGTGAGAAAAGTATTCATAAGGTCTAGCAAAGATTTGCGGTGGAGAACTGGTGTTCAAGTGGGTTTCATAAGCCCGCCTCCGAAGGTTCGATTCCTTCCTCCGCAACCATTTAATATATTAGGAAAGAGAACGAAGAGAAGGAGTAATTAACCTGACATTTGTTCGTTACTTATCTACAGAATACAACTTAACTAAGGGGTTGCTGTAGGTTGCTAAAAGCGTAGTATTTTGATTGGGAGATTAAAATATTGCCTTTATCCAAGAATGCTAAAGGTGTGACTGGATAGCTGTAAAAGTTTAGTAATACGTTCTAGCAAACTAAAGATAAGAACTTTAGTAAAACGGAACATCGTAGAGTGATAGGTGAAAGTTATCATCTGTAGTCACTTGCTTAATGAGGTGAACAGTCTAAGATTTAGTGATTTATCAAGATTGTTGTGGATACCGAAGCTTAACTCGCTTTTAGTCCTAGCCGTATGTTCGAGAGAACGGAATGAGCAGATGTAAACGTGACCTGAAAAGGCAAATAAAATAAATAACCTAGAATAGAGAGGTAATCAGTATGCTTACAGAATTAAACTTCTGTTTGATGTAACTCTGTGCTTAAATCTCTCAAGTACTTTCCTAAATTTAGTAATAAGTCTTCAATAAAGATTTATTACTACTTATCTTGATTAAAAAACAAAGCAGTGGTCTTCGCTACGCTACGACAGTACTGCTTAGTTTCACGATTTATTCCCTAGAACGTCTCTCGTTCTAATTAAATATACTACTGAGTTCTTGATATCAGCTAAATGACCTACATGGATAGCTTCCGTGTCGTGTGTTATACACAGTGTGTGTAACGATTTAACACGGTTTAGTAAGAACTATTTTGCATCGTATGAATATACGCTCCGAGAGCCTCTGCATCTAAAACAGTAGTATAGTTTTATCTAGTAAACTTGACACTTATGTATAGTATGTATAAATTAACACCTAACAAGAAGGAGATTAAAATGGCACAACTATTTAATGAGATTGAAGAATCATACACCATTAGAAGTACCATGAATTACGACCAGTTCAAGCTGGTTGAATGTAACAGACCAGTTACTACGAAACAAGTAAACCACGTAATGAATGAAATCATGCGTGTAAACTTGACAAAAGAAAACCCTATTAAAGTAAGTTCAGAATATGAAGTATTAGACGGACAACATACTTTACTAGCCTGTAAAAAGCTGGAAATACCTGTATACTACATGTTTACAGAAATGCAAAAGACTGATATTGGTTCATTTAATTCAGTGGGTAAAGCTTGGGGATATGCTGACTATCTTAACTTTTATGTTAGCCAAGGTCATGAGCAATATAAGATATTTCAAACATTCGTGAAGAGATATCCATTTGCTATAACCACATTAATAACCATATTAACAGGTAATAACACTCATGCTGTATTTACAGACTTTAAACTAGGACAGCTTAAGATTAGTCAAAGCTTAGACCACATAGAGGATATACTGTCTAAGATAGTAGACTTTAAACCTCATAGTGAATCTACTTTCAGACATAGAGCGTTTATTAAAGCCTATACTGAACAAGCATTGACTCATCCAGATTTCAGTCACAAAAAGTTCTTACATAAAGTAGAATTAGCTCCTCAGATATTTACTAAGCAGAGGAACAATAAGGACTATTTACGCATGATTGAGGATATTTATAACAGAAATAATCAGCCAGGGACAAAAGATTTACGTCTTTGGTAGAACTTAGAGAGTTTAGCGACATTGGTACCTGTGGTTTAGCACATAAAGGTCAGCCCTTTATCTCTCTATAAACGGAAAGACCAGAGTTTGTTTCAATTTCCTGCAAGGGATTCAAAATCAACCTTGAAGAGGTTGTTCTCTGGTCTCTCTCCACAATATAAAACTAAAGGATAATTATGGAAATAGCAATCGGTATAGCCTTATGGTTGATTATAGGCTTTGGACTTTATGGAAATTTCAGGAAGGACTAAATGAGTAAAATAAAAAAAACAGACCCAGTTTGGGAAACACAAGATAAGATAGAAGTTACAATATTCTATTATATTGATGAAGAAACTGGTAAAACAGTATATGATTTAGAAGAAATGGCAAATGAATTTGAAAATAGACTGAGCGAATTAACAGGAGTAACTGTTATGTGTTCTATCGAGGAGGATTAAATGTTAAGTGAATGTTGTAACTCTGAGAGTTGGAATAATATGGAGATAGTAGATGATTGGGCAATTTGCGGACAATGTATGGACCACGCAGGTTTCTATGATTTTGATGTAGATGTAGATGAAAATGGACCTTTTATAATTAAAACAAAAAATGAAGATTAATAAAAGAAACAAAAAAAGAATAATGAAAGCATTGTACAATATTGATTATTGTTATGATGAAAGCGCTGACTCACACAGAGAAGAAACTGAATTGGGTAAGAGTGCTAGTCTTTTTACACTAAGCGAATTAAATGATGCTGATGCACTATTAACAATAATGAAAAACATGGTAAAAGCAAAATTAAAATAAACTAACTGAAGGTGAGTCAAGTAGAAGAGAAAACAAACAAACTAACTGTTTTGGTAATATTATTAATCTCTTGCGAAAACCTCACCTAAAGTTACAAACAAGGAGTAAGTAAATGGTAAAATATCAACAAGGAGACGTTCTATTTAAACAAATAGACCCTCAAGAATTTAGAAAGGAAAGGGATAAAAATTTAGAGGTTAGTTCACAGGGTAGATACAATAGCTATCATACAATGGAAATAACCAGCCAGTATTATAACGACAAAGAACCTGAGGGTGAATTAGATGGTGGAAAATGTACAGTTGCGCTTGGTGAAGCTACAGGGCATCATCATAGTTTTATGCAAGGGTCGCCTGGAGTTGTAGTTACTGCCTATAAGCAAGGTTGGTTAAATAGCGAAACACCAGCAAGATGCCATTATGTAGCTGTTGAGAAAGGAGATGCGACAGTAACTCATCAGGAACATAAGCCAATCACACTACCTTCTGGTTATTATAGAGTAGAGATTGTCAGAGAGTTTGACCACTTAGGTCAAATGGAAAGGGCGGTGGTAGATTAATGGCTTTCGCTAATGCAAACTTTGGGAATTTTGACCAAAGAAACCTAAGAAATATTATGGACACATTCACGTCTGAAGCACCTAAGAGAACAGACAGTGTGTTGTATAAACAGTATATTAATGGCAGTAGGTATGTTGACTTTTCAGGTAATGCCTATAAGATTAATCTATTTACAGATTATAGCACACAAACTTGGGGTAAGAATCGCAAAAGAATGATAACTCAAAGACCTGATGGTATAATAGACGTCAAGAAACAGACTATTGTCCTACACGACTGGCAGTTATTTGAAGAAGCTTCTCAAGCTTTAGGTCCCGAGTTCTATGATTACTTTAAAATTAGCAATCGCTGGTCTCTTGAAATGAATGCAGGTACTCCTGATATGATGAGAGCAGATGGTTTTAAAGAGCTTAAGTGTAAGAATAGCGATGTAAATACGTGGTTTCCAGGGATTAAGATTGACCTTGTTAATTACAATGTTCTGAATAAACCACCTAAGAAATATAAAAACACCGCTGATAACTGGAAAAAGCTACAAAGGTTAAGAGCCAATGGTCGTGCAAGAGCTAGAAAAGGCAATGACAGGGCTTTAGCTCGTCTTGATATGTATAAACGAACAGGTGATGCCAGCGTCATTGAAATGACGGACGCATTTAAACTGTTTAACGTATCTGACAGACGAGAAGTTATTGAAATGTTTGGCATGGATACTATCTTAGCGTCTAGAGATACAAAAGTTCTCGATAAGGACACTGTAGATGAAAGACCTTATGAGTTAGTGTCTGTTGAAATTGAGGACGTAGGTAGTATTAAAGGCGTAAGATGGTGCAACTATCTCAGAATGGTTAATCCAAGTACGGATGAAATACATTTTGAAGGCGTTCCTAACACTGTAGCTACAGTCAAGCAAGCATTAGGCTGGAGAGATGGAGAGATTGAACCTAAATGGAATGGAGCAAATAACCCAAGAACTATGGAAGGTGAATACATTAAACCAAAGATTCTTACCTAATGAGTGAACTGTATGAAGTAAAAGCACCTTGGTACTGTAATACCATTAAAACAAAGGTGACTCACTACAAAGAAAGGAAGCCTTACATTGATGTTAAATATTGCAAAAAATGTGAAACCACTTGGGAGTACAACTACAGTGGTTCGCTAATACACTATAATCATTTACCTACCTATGGATTGGATAGAGCTGAGTGTCGAGTGTGTGAGCAATAAGAGTTGGGGTTGGGATGCGGTCTCAACCCCCAAACTCTTTAAGACATTATTATGGTTTTCGTTACTATTCTTCTCGTTTTCCAATTTACATTACAATAGTTCATTGTCTGCACATGTGAACCATCCCTTGCTACATACGTCATAGGTAGTGGGATGTAGTGGTGACCTATCATGTTTTTTAACGTATTAAACAGAGCAGGTAAAGTCTTTAACATGCCGTCAATAACGCCAATGGTTTCCTTATGCAATATTGTATCAATAGGATGGTCTAGCGTTGTAAATTCAGTTCCCAGCATGAAAAATACAGTCATTTCATCTTCACTATAACCTAACTTTTCACCCAAGACATCTAAGCCTGAACACGATTCGATAGTTCTTGCGATTTTGAATGGCGATAAAAAACTTATTACAGTAGATGACCTTAAATCATACTCTGTAATATCTTCAAATATTTTATCTCCTACTTGCTCCAACTTACCAACATCATTTTTTAATTGAGCATTCTCTTCTTTCAACCTATTTATTTCGCTTTTCTGCAAGTTCAACACATAACCTGCATCTATTTCATTTTCATTGGAGTCACTGGTGACTGATGTGATTGTTTGATTATCCAATTTGATTCCTCCTTTTAGTTTAAATTTTTGTTTTTTTAAACTTACCAAGATTTCATCTCTAAACGCCAGATGGACTCTTTCTAAGTTCCTAGAGCGTATTTTATGGACCCCCTTAATCCAATTATGCAGTGTAGCTCTTGAAACACCGCTTTTATTCGCAATATAAGATAATGGGATGCTAGTCCCCTTTAGCCACTCTATTACTTCTTTTCGATTCATATATGCCTCACTCTAATAAATCACTATAAATTAATAAACTTTACACATTTGTACAATAATAATGTACAAACTAAACTTTAAAAAACTATTATTACAATTATTATTACAATTATTACAAATACTTTACATACTAAATAAAACGATACAATACTTGACTATTGTGTATAGTATGTATAACTTTAACACAGGAAATACTATGATACTTGAAAATCAAATACCATTCAAAACAAAACAACTGCTACTGGAGATGAGACGCAGTAATGTTGATAAACAAAGAGCATTAGTCAAAGGTTCATACTTTGCTGATGAAATTATTCGTATACGCCACATGTCAAAATCTAAACTGGTAGAATATATAGCAGAGACTAAGGCTAAACCTAGTACTAAACTTGCTCTAAAGATTGCCCACTCGAACTCAACCAAAGTATATAGAATGCTCGACAATAAGGTTAAGCAGGATATGGAGCTTATTAATTATGCTCGAAATAGGCTCTATGCTACGGTTTGAGAATATACTTAACGCCTCCACTGGAATACAAGGTCCCCATCTCCCTTGTGTGGAGGCAGTTAAGTGAAAGCTAAAGAACTCAGAAAAATCTGGACAGATATGTTTACTGCAATAGATGACTATGTAGAGAAAATACATAAGAAATACCCTAACGAAAGTGCATTTTTAGATAGGGAAGCAATTAAAAAAGCAGTGTGTGCTACTGCTGAATATGACAAGGAGAATGTTAAATGATATTACTTAGTATACCAGAATATATTATAACAGGTTTTATTCTATGTTTATCTTTTTATCTTGTGATGAGAGGTATAGAGATTATGAGCAGATGTATCAATAAGCTATTTGATTGGAGTGTAAAATGACATCAGAAAAATATAAAGGCTGGAGAGACAACTTCATACATGAAACATTAGATTTGTCAGATAAAAAACGTATTGAATACTGTAATGGAAATCAATCTGCTGATGTACACACTAATTTTAAGGTAATAGCTAAAAAGCTAGGATTAACACCTATGCAAGTATTGTCTGTTTACTTAAACAAACACATAGAGAGCTTGTCCTCTTTCTTTAAGACAGGCACTACCTACTCTGATGAAACAATCGAAAGCAGAGTAAGTGATATAATAAACTATCTTCTACTGGCTATGAGTATGAAAGCTGATGAAGATGTGAAGAACTCTGACCTCCCTCAGGACAGATGATTAGTACTGTAACCATAGTGACAGCTATCCTCATGATAATGACGGTAGTGGCTTGCTATGTTGATTCAAAACTATAGGAGAGACTATGTCTCATTTAATTGACTCCATGTTCTACGTGGGGGAAACTCCTTGGCACGGCTTAGGCACGGCTTTGGACAAACCACCTACGATAGAAGAAGCGTTAAAACTAGCAGGGCTTAACTGGAATGTAAGTAAAGTCCCTACTTATTATGAAATAACTCAAAACAACTTAGGTGGTGGCACCAGTTGTAGAGATAAAGAAACTGGTCACTTCGTGACTATTCGTGACGATAAACAATCTGTGCTTGGTAACGTAGGTACTAAATATGAAGTACTACAAAACCAAGAAGCATTTGAACCATTTAAAGTTATCCTGGATTATGGATTTACTTTAGAAACAGCAGGTAGTATTGACGAAGGTAAGAAAGTTTGGATATTAGCCAAAACACCTGAGAAGTACCTTGTTGGTGATGATGCTGTAGATGATTATATCCTGATGTATACCTCACATGATGGTAGCTCAGGTAGTTGTTTTAGGGATGTATACATTAGAGTAGTCTGTAATAATACCTTACAAGCTGGATTAGGTAGAGGCACTAGTGTAGAATACAAATTAAGACATACTTCTAGTATTCATGAACGTGTTAACGAACTAACAACCCAACTTAAAGAGCGTAATGGCAACGTAAAGTTAGCTATGGACGAAATGAACAGAATGGTTGACGTTGACATGACACCTGAAATGCTGAAGCTTTACATAGAATCTGTTATGCCTGTTCTTAAGAATAGACACAGAGAAAGTGTTCCCGAATTAGGTATTTGGGTTCGTAATAAAACCAAACCAGTTTATGATAAAATCACTGATTTGTTTTATAACGGAAAAGGAAATAAAGGTCGTACTGTATGGGATGCTTACAACGCAATCACAGAGTACCATGACCATCACAAGAAACACCAAAGCGATTGGGTTAAGTCCACTCAATTTGGTCAATCTAATTTAGATAAAAGACGTGCTTTTCTAGTAGCATCTCAAATTGCTAAGAAAAGTGCCTCAACTCAAATAGGAGTATCATAATGGCAGTTAAAGCCAAACATCCATATCAACTTAGAAAGGTTGATTTTACACCATTTATAGAGACCTTAGGTGGTGGCAGTTTTAGCGCTGACTACCTATCTTGGTCTGTGTGCTGGGATAAATTAAAAGAAATTTACCCTGACGCTAGATATCAATGGGTTACTTACGAATATGACAATAAACCTTATGGTGGCATTATGCAACCAGACGGAACTTCTATTGTACATGCTCGGATAATGTATGCTGGAGGTACACAACATGATGAATACCTTGCAGTACGTGATAATAGAAATCAGGCTGTATCAAATCCTGATTCTGCTCAAATGGAAAACACGTTTAGACGTGCCATTGCTAAAGGTGTATCAACCTTAACAGGCTTTGGTATTGCCTTATGGACTGGTGAAGACATTAAAGCTATACAATCTTATAGACCTGAAGTTTTATTAGGTACAAATGAGAGACCTAAGGCTGGAATGGCGACAGTAGACCAAACTATCAAATTAGACGCTCTTAGACGTGAAGCAACCTGTACGCCTAACGATAAAAAGAGACTTCAAACATTAAAAGATTCTAGCTGGAAAGATTTAACTGAATCACAAGCTACTATTTTAATTGAAGACGTCAAAGAAGGTGTTAGGCAAGGTAAAACTGCCACAAAAGCACGTGTGAATAAAATGTTAACAATGGTCAATAAAATGGACGATAGTGATAAGAAAGATAGCTGTGTTAAATGGCTACAAATCTCTAGAACCAATTTAGAAATTGATACATTTGAACAAAAAATGAAAGGAGAAGCAAATGTCGTTTAGCTTAGATGATAATAACGAAGATGTAAAATCGGATTACCCTAAAGGTGTATTCGTTGATTTATTAACCATTACAAAAGTAGATAATTCAAAGTCTCAATACTCAGATTTGTCTATCTTTGTAGAAGGTGAAGCTGAAAGAGCTAAGTACCCAAAGAAATTCTTTCTAAGTGGTAATCACTTTAAAGAAAAAGGTAAAGCAACTGATTGGGGTAGTTCCAGAAATGAAGTTAAGAACGGCTCTTGGAAAATAGCTGGTTTCTTAAAGTCTGCTGGTATTACCACCAAGAAAGGTTTGCTAGACGATAAAGGTCAGCTCTCAGAAGAAACCTTAAGAGACTTGATAGGGCGTACGCTTTACGTTTTACAGTATGAGTCTACTGGTAAATATTCTAGAGAGACTTGGTTTTTCTTTGGTTCTGAAGATGGCGGTAAAGAATACTTACTTGAGAAATGGAAAAGTATGAAGACTCCACCTAATTCCTATAAGCATCAATCTTCAAACAAGAAGTTAAATACTATCTGGGATGAAATGCCTAAAGAAGAAGATGTTAATAAGAAGAAAGAAGAGGTCAAGTTACCTTTCTAATGTCTTACGACTTCTCTAATACACTACGTCATAAGGGGCAAAGCAATGAGTCTTTGCTCCTTGACTGGTTTGAATTGCGTGGGGGAATCCCTTTCGCTAGTTACGATATTCAGTCTAACGCTGTAAAGTTCTTTAAGAACGTTTACAACAAAACAGTTCAACCCGACACCTTAAATAGGTTGTGGAGAGCTATGAGACAAGAATACATAACTGATAAAGATAATTCAAAGTTATACAAACATGGTTTTACTTTTAAAGAAGTATCAGAAGGAAAAGGAAAATCCTGGGTGATAACTAATGAATAGTGATATTCGCATGGTAGAAATAGCTACAGGACATGTTTCAAATAGAAGCCAAGTAGCTGAAATAGCAAAGATACCTGATTATATCTTTGACAAATCCGAAAAGACAGAAACTTATCACAGTTGGTATCAATTTGATGAACAGTTAGACCAACATATTAAATCTACTGGAACCATTCAAGGTTACAATGGAGTTTATTACGTTGGAAACATCATATTAGATTACGATAGAAACAATCTGTCTGACCAACAGTTGTATGACGCTGTTCATTACCTAGTAAACACAGGTATGATTAAAGACTTAGGAATCAGCAGTAATCATATACTTATATGGTACTCTGGAACTGGGTTCCATATAGAAATACCTAACTTATTTGGGTTTGCACCTTCTACTACCTTACCTAGTATTGTAAGAGAAACACTCACGGCTGTATTTCCTGAGTGTGATTCTATATACGATGGTGCTAGGCTTATTAGAGCTGGTTTTAGCTTTAACAGTAAGAAGGGTAATTTTAAAATTCCTTATAGAGTAAAAACGTTTAACGACCTCTCTATGAGAGAGATTTTAAAAGACAGTATAGATAGAGTTGGAAGAGCTAATCCTTATAGGTGGGATAATGTTAAGCCTTATTTAAGTGAATACATTAAATACCCAAAGCTTAGTATAACCCGTGAAAGCAATACAGTTAGAACAGAGTTTAGAGTAGACCCTAATTCTGTTGTGACTTGTATGCAAACTGTTTTGGGTAATCCACCTACACGTGGAGAACGCAATACAACTATGATGCGTGTTGGTTCGTGGATGAGACGCTCTGGTATTCCTAAAAGAATAGTGGAGATGACTTTATCTGAGTGGTCTGGACTTCCTTCAGAAGCTGAAGAAACAGCGACTAAAGTGTTTGAACAAGGTTATGAATACAGTTGTAATGACCATATTATGGCTAAACATTGCAAACCTAACTGTATTTACTTTAAACATAAAGACTACAACCTTAACATTGCAAATCCTGAAGATTTATCTGATAAGTTTGCAGATTTTATCCAAAAAGATTTTACGGATAAAGCCTTCAACTTTAAAGATATCTACGAGATACCTTACGACCATTGGTGTTTTCCTGGTGAATTAATTATTGTTACAGGAAATACAGGGTTAGGTAAATCCACTTGGGTGCAGAACCTTATAACCAAACTTCCAAATATGAGTACGTTGTTCTTGTCTTTAGAGAACACTTACCACTTAACGTTTAGAAGATTTTGTCAAATAACACATGCTTTAACTAAAGAGCAAGTTATCAAAGACTATAAGGATAGCAAAGTCAAGCCTAATTATCATGAAGCTTTTAAGCACGTACATGTACTGTGTGAAGCTCCAGAGTTAGGGAAACTAACAGAGACTATAGCTAGAATGCAACCTAAGATAGTAGTTGTTGACACTACTGATATGGTATTCGTAAAAGGAATACACGATGAAATTGGCAAGATGAATGCCATTATTAATGGACTAAAAGCAATCGCTCAAAGTCAAGAAATAATAGTTATTGCAGTACATCACGTCAATAAACAAGCTATGCACGAAGGAGTTTCAACTATCACCAGTTTAAAAGGTACTACCAATGTAGTGCAGAAGGCAGACAAGGTGTTTGCTATTAATGGTGATAACAATGAAATCATGCGTAGCGTTCATTCAGAAAAGGCTAGAGACGAAGGGTTCATGAGAATGATGTTTAAGTTTCATAAGAACACCATGATATTTGAACAGCAGTCTAACAGTCAAGGATTTGGTGATGATTAAGTTGAAAGTATTTGACACAGAAAATGGTAAGTCATATAGATTTACCCTTCTAGGGCTGTTTACTCTAGAAACAGGAGTGCATGATGTCAATGGGATACATGCGAATCTAGGTCTTGGAGTAGGACCTTGTGAAATCTCTATAACGCTTCATAATTGGGATAAATGGTAATGGGTAAAATGAAACATGAGTTTGAGAAACTCGAAAAGAACGGTCCTGAAGATATAACTGATATGATGACAGATAGTGACCTCGAAGTTTATATGGAATCACTTCCAGCAAACAAGTTCGATGTGCATAAAATACGTAAAAAGATTATCAGGAATATGGAAACAGATTCAGCTATTATGGACTTAACTAAAAGAAGCTTTGCTTTTATGGAATCTGAGCTAAAGGAGTTACGAAGCGTAAATCAAGCACAGGAAAATTTAATGAATGAGATTATGCTTATGCTTGAATCAGTAACTAAAAAGTTAGATGAGTCATCCTAGTAAGATAAAGGGTAACAAGTTTGAACGTGAACTGGTAGACCTCGCTAAAGAGCGGGGTCTGTCAGCTAAGAGGGCGTGGGGTAGCAACGGACGTTCTCTTGGTATGCACGATGAAGTTGATTGCGTTATCGAAGATTATACCGTTCAAGCTAAACGAAGAAAAAGTATCGCCTCATTTTTGAAATGTGAGCATACTGATATAGTAGCATTTAGAGAAGACAGAGGTGATACATACGCTTTAATACCTATGGAAGTCTTTCTCGATTTATTAAAGAAACTAAAAGGTTAGAAAATGACAGTTAAAGAAGCAATGATGACGTTAAATCAAGAATATAATGACGATGATGAAATTATTATAGCTTGGTGGGATAAACGTGATTCTCCTTGTGATAAGAAATTAGTTACTTGGAAAGACCAAATTGACATCATAAAGAATAAAATGGACTGGTCAGGTGTTCATGAAGATATGAGAACCTGTATAGAACAGTACAAAGAATACCAAATACATAAAAATAACAGAGGGTACGAATGAAATACTACGTAAAGATGAGTGGTATGCTAGGTCCTGATGAGTATATGATAATGACAGAAGGTGGCTATGGATATGATTGTGTTACCAATAAAGACAATAAACGAGTTGCCAAATTTGATACACTAGAAGACGCCATAGAATACTGTGAAATGTACGATGAATACATAGTCTCAACAGAAGATGAGTATGATGTACTATACGAGGGTAAAATGGAAATGGACCACTTCGAGGAGTTAAGTGATGAACAAGCCAAGTAAAAAAGAATGTTTAGACGCTATAAACTACCTATGGACTATGGGATATACGCAAGAAATGACCAGTGATAAAAGACATTATACAGAAATATTATGTAAGGCAGTAGCCAGTACATACAATATGGAACTACTAGATGAAAGCTAAAGCATTCATTAAGCTGGTCGAAGATTCTTGTGACCCAGAAGAAGAAATCTTTGGTTGGTGGTGGGCTAAAAAACACTACGAGTCATTAGTAGATGATTTGGATATGACATGGGATGAAGCCTGTAAGATAATTGAGTATGACTATCATTGGGACCTATGGGACGAATTTAGAAGTTTTTTTGAATACGTATTAGAAGAAAGGAGTAAAGAGTGAAAGATGTAGAATTTGTAAAACCAGTATTTCAAATAGATAAGTTCTTTAAAGTAGCTGACCATTTGCTTAAAGCAGATGATTATGAGCTAGTTGAAGTTGGAAGAACTATGAGAAAAGCTTACGAGAATCAGATGATGGAAGTAGAAGTTGAGAAAGAAGAATTTCCTTTTCAACCTACACCTATCCCTGGCTCTGGAGAGTAAAAAGTTTTGAGACTTTGTATGAAAACATTTTTAAGAACTAACGTTAATGTGGAACACATAAAACATTAACACATTTATGAGCAAAGACAAGTGTTCGTATTTGTTAGAATTGAAATGGCAAACATACTTGGTTGGCGCCAAAGTCTCAAATAACTTGAGTGAATAACAGAACATTGGGGGTTGCTTCTCCTACCCCCTTTGTTCGTAAGATAGGAGCAATTATGAGATATTATTGGGAAGCTGTCTTCAGTACGGAATATTTTCCTTACTGGGAGTTTACAATGTTGATGGTCACATTTATGTGGCTACACGTTTGTAAAAAAATTGACAGAATTAAAAAGCGTTAATGTAAGGAAAAGCTTATGTACTCGTCTAAAAAGGCGAGTGGGAAAGAGCGAAGGATTACTCAAGCGAGGATAAGGGACCTTGAGTATTACCTTGGTGATGATTGGATTGATTATGGTTGTATAGGCGCTGATATAGTTGTTGCAATGTACCAACAGATAGCAACTTCTGCCTATCAACCCAAACAATGTCCAAGTTGTAAAAAGTATTGGCACATGCAGTTAGTTCGCCAGAACTATAAGAAACAAACGTATTTAAGAAACTCTATCTTTGGCAGTATACCCTGTGAAAAGGAAACCTGTCAGGAGTGTATATCAAATTCAGGTAAGTCTATATCTTCTACTAATAAAGGAGCGTAACATCTTTCCGTTACTAAGACAGATGAATGCCCTAACAGTTTAGATACCTGGAATATAGGCATTCCACCTTTGATAAGATTTAGTCCGTAAGTTCTACGTAAGTCATGAAATTTAGCGTTAGGTATTTCTAACGACCTAGCTACGCTTTTAAAAGTTTGGGTAATATAATCCTCTCTGTAATCCCATAATTTCTCTTGCTCCATTAATATTATACGAGCCTGAGAATTTAGTTTTATGTATCTTTCCTTTGATTTTCCCCCTACCCTAAGTCTGGCTGGTTCAATTTGGTGAGGTTTTAGCCTATTTATTTCGCCTCGTCTTGCTCCAGTAAAGTAAGCAAACCTCAAAAAAGCGCTAAAATCGCCATTTTTTCTACCTTTTCTAAAAGTAATAGGCATTTCTTCGAGCAATAAAGACAGCTCTCTGGCGTTAAAACAACGAGTTCTACCCATTTGTTTTTCTAATTTGTATTTTTTCTGGTCTGTTTCTATACCCATACGCTTTCCCCAATTTACAACAGCGTTAAGTTTTCTTTCATAAGTAGTTCTAGAAACACGCTTAACATCTTTAGGCATTCCATATTTTATATAATACGTTAAAAAGTACGTATTTTCACGTAATGTTTTAGGAGACCACCTAGCTTTAACGTCCTTATTCTCTAAATAAACTCTAATAAGTTTCTTAAAATCCATAAACCTTGCTCGTTGTTTTGGTTCATGGTATTGCATAAGAGCTTGATACTCTAGCGTTTGGTGTAATTTGTTTGCTACCCTCAAGTCTTTTGTATGAGTAGCTAGGATTATTTTAGTTCCGTTGATTT